>MDSW01120444.1_pt1 | contig 16002 bp, 18 predicted proteins | sample 811171 | NCBI WGS metagenome assembly MDSW01 (sample SAMN05326641, study PRJNA326480) | marine metagenome | isolation source: seawater | place: Atlantic Ocean: North West | collected 2012
AGAGGCGATAAAAGAGGCTGCTTTAGCTGTTGATAAAAGACCAATTCATTTTTAATTAAAGATAATTCTAATACTATTATTACATGAAAGCACAAGTTTTGTTGCCTAAAGTTTTTAATTTTCCTTTTACTTATAATTCGAGCATTAAAGGAAAAATCGGAAATTTAGTCGAAGTTCCATTTGGTTCAAAAAAAGAGATAGGTGTAATCTGGAAAAATAATTATCCTGAACCAAAAAATATTAAGATAAAAGACATAAGCAAAAAAACTGAATATTCAATTGATAAAAAGTTAATTGATTATATAGAGTGGTTTTCATCCTATAATATGGTTCCTATAGGTTTAGTTTTGAAGATGGTAATAGGCAGTAGTGACAAATTTGTAAGAATTAAAGATAGTTCAATAGAAATTAAAAAAACTAAAATTAAAAAATTTAATTTAAACGATGAACAATTATCAGCACTTAAATTTCTTGAAAAAAAAGATGATGAATTTAATGTCACTGTTTTGCAAGGTACAACAGGTTCAGGAAAAACTCTTGTATACTTTCAAAGAATTAAAAAAATCATAGAAAAAAATCAACAAGCTTTAGTTTTATTACCGGAGATATTTTTAACAAATGATTTTAAGGTAAGATTTGAAAATTTTTTTGGTTTTGAGCCAGCGATCTGGCATTCAAAAATATCGCCTAAACAAAGAAGACTGATTTGGAAAGGAATTATAAAAAATAAAATAAAAATTATAATTGGTGCTAGATCTGCTTTGCTTTTACCTTTTAAAAAACTTGGAGTTATAATTGTTGATGAAGAGCACGATACTTCCTATAAACAAGATGAAGGAGTTATTTATAATGCAAGGGATATGGCTATCTCAAGAGCGAATTTTGAAAAGATTCCTATACATCTTGTAACTTCTATTCCTTCAATTGAAACATACCAAAATATACAAAATAAAAAATATAGACATGTAAAAATCTACAAAAGATACGAAAATTTTCCATTACCTAAAGCAAAAATAATTAATTTAAATCTTAATAAAACTAAAAATAAATTTATTTCAAAAGAAACAATAAATTTAGTTCAAAACTATTTAGATAAAGGCGAACAAGTGCTTTTTTTTATTAATAGAAGAGGTTTTGCTCCTTACTTAATCTGTAAAAGTTGTGGCTATAAACATGTATGTCCTAATTGTTCATTATATTTAACATTTCATAAAATAAAAAACAAAGTGATTTGTCATCATTGCTCTTATGAAAAAGAAATGAAAACAAAATGTAGAATTAAAGGTTATTGTGAATTTATAATGTATGGTCCTGGTGTAGAAAAAATATTTGAAGAAGTAAAAGAAATTTTTCCTGATAAAAGGACGAGTATATTTTCTAGCGATTATCTTAAAAAAAAGCAAGAAACAAAAAATTTGTTTAAAAAAATTGATGAAAATAAAATAGATATTTTGATTGGAACTCAAATGATTTCCAAAGGATTTAATTTTCCAAAATTAAATTGTATTGTAGTAATCGACGCTGATTTTTCTGGAAGAGGATATGATTTAAGAACAACAGAAAAAAACATTCAGTTATACCAACAACTTAGTGGGCGAGCAGGAAGATTTAGCTCTGAGTCTTTAATCATTTATCAAACATTAAATCCGTTAGACAATACTCTTAACGAATTGATTAAAAATAAATCTGAAGAATTACTTAATAGCGAGCTTTCATTAAGAAAAAAAAATAAATTGCCACCTTTTACAAGATTAGTGGCTATCATTGTGTCTTCTAAAGACCGATACTTGAGTTTACAAGGTGCTAAGGAGATTAAAGTTAAATTAAACAAAATAAATAATCTTGAGGTTTTAGGGCCAGTTGACTCACCTTTACTAAAAATTAAAAAAAATTTTAGAGCGAGATTATTATTAAAGTTCGATAATCAATCGTTTATGCAAAAAAAAATATCAAAAGTACTAAATATGCTTAAAATCTCACAAAAAATTAAACTCACGGTTGATGTTGATCCAATCAACTTTGCTTAATTTCAAAATTGGTAACTTGATCAAGTTATACTCTTATGATACGACCACTTCATTATTTCAGGATAAAATCTAACTACTTAAAATGAGTACAAATAAATCTTTCTCATCCGAAACATCTGAAAGGTACTCGCGTGCATTATTTGAAGTAGCAGATGAAACTAAGGAAATTGAAAAAATTGAAAATGATATTAAAAATTTTCAATCTTTATATAATTCAAGTGTAGAAATAAGAAATTTTATAAAGGATCCTACTCAGAGCAAAATTATCCAAAATAGCTTAATAAATTTAATAGCAAAAAAAATGGGTTTTTCAAAAAATCTATTAAACTTTTTCTTATTACTTATAGAAAAAAGACGTATCTTTTTTGTAAATAAGATTTCTGAAAGTTTTATAAAATTATGTTCTAAAAAAAAAGGAGAAATTAAAGCCTCTCTTATTTCTTCAAAAGAATTATCAACAACTGAACTGAATGAAATAAGTGAAGATTTATCAAAGTCTATGGGGTCAATTGTTAAATTTGATTATAAAGTTGATAAAAATTTAATTGGAGGTTTAAAGCTTCAGTTAGGAAGTTTTATGATTGATACTTCCATAAAAAATAAGCTAAAAAAATATGAACAAGTGATGTTAGAAAAATAAAATGACAATAAATCCATCAGAAGTAACAAAATTATTAAAAGATCAGATAAAAAATTTTGGAAAAAAAGCAGAAGTTTCAGAAATTGGAAAAGTTTTATCTGTAGGAGATGGTATCGCCCGTATTTTTGGTTTAGATAATGTTCAAGCGGGTGAAATGGTTGAGTTTGAAGATGGATCAAAGGGTATGGCTCTTAATTTGGAAAGTGACAATGTCGGGGTGGTTATTTTTGGCGATGACAGGAAAATTAAAGAAGGGGACACAATTAAAAGGACAAATGCAATTGTAGATGTCCCAGTAGGCAAAGAACTTTTAGGAAGAGTGGTTGATGGACTAGGAAGTCCAATAGATGGAAAGGGAGGCCTTTCTACTAAATCAAGAAAGCGAGTTGAAGTGAAAGCACCTGGGATTATTCCAAGACAATCTGTTAGCGAGCCAATGCAAACAGGATTAAAATCAATAGACTCTCTTATACCTATAGGAAGAGGACAACGAGAATTAATTATTGGTGATAGACAAACCGGAAAAACTGCAGTGGCCATTGATGCAATTATAAATCAGAAAAAAATTAACGATTCTTCAGATGAGAAAAAAAAATTGTACTGTGTATACGTTGCTATAGGCCAAAAGCGTTCAACCGTAGCCCAAATCACAAAAACTTTAGAAGAAGCAGGTGCTCTTGAATACACAACAATAGTTGCAGCAACTGCCTCTGACTCAGCCCCTTTACAATTCTTAGCTCCTTACACAGGATGTACTATAGGCGAATATTTTAGAGACAACGGTATGCATGCCTTGATTGTATATGATGATTTATCGAAACAAGCTGTTGCATATAGGCAAATGTCATTATTGTTAAGGAGACCACCAGGAAGAGAGGCTTATCCAGGCGATGTATTTTATTTACACAGTAGATTGTTAGAAAGAGCATCAAAATTAAACGAAAAGAGTGGAGGAGGTTCATTAACAGCTTTACCAATAATCGAGACACAAGCGGGGGATGTTTCTGCATATATTCCTACAAATGTAATTTCTATAACAGATGGTCAAATATTTTTAGAGACTGAGTTATTTAATCAGGGAATTCGACCAGCTGTAAACGTTGGTCTATCTGTATCAAGAGTGGGATCTGCTGCTCAAACTAAAGCTATGAAAAAAGTAGCAGGTTCGATTAAGTTAGAATTAGCACAATATAGAGAGATGGCTGCTTTTGCTCAATTTGGTTCAGATTTAGATGCTTCAACTCAAAAATTATTGAATCGAGGTGCTAAACTAACTGAGCTTTTAAAACAAGATCAATACTCTCCAATGACGGTAGCCGAACAAGTGATTTCAGTTTTTACAGGAGTGAGAGGTTATCTTGATGATATTGAATTGAATAAAATAAAAAAATTCGAAAGCGATATAATTGATAAAATTAAATCAGAAAAACCTGAGATAATAGACACAATTGAAGCGTCTGGAAAACTTGAAGAAAATACTGAGAAACTGCTTTCAAAAGTAATTGAAGATTATAAAAAAGGTAACAAGTAATGCCAAGTTTAGACGATCTTAAAAAAAGAATTAAAAGTGTGAAATCTACACAAAAGATCACGAAAGCTATGAAAATGGTAGCAGCGGCTAAATTAAGAAAAGCCCAAGAAAACGCTGAGAAAGGCCGACCTTATAGTCAAAAAATGCACAATATAATTCTTAACTTGACCAAGTCAATAAATGATCCACAAAATGCGCCAAAACTTCTAGTAGGCACTGGAAAAGACAAAATTTATTTATGTGTTGTATTAACAGCTGATAGAGGATTGTGTGGAGGATTTAATTCTAATATCTGCAAACTTGCTAAGACAAATTTTAAAAAAATTTTAAGTGAAGGTAAAGAATTGAAGATCATAACTGTAGGAACAAAAGGTTTAGATCAAATTAAAAGAGAATATGGAAAATTTGTTATTAAAAAATTTAGCTTTAAAGATAAGAAACAAATAAAATTTAGTGAAGCTGAAATAATCGGAAATGAAATTATAAAATTGTTTAAGGAAGATCAATTCGATAAGTGTATTCTTTTTTATAACAATTTTAAAAATGTAATTACTCAAATTCCACAAGCTCAACAAATAATTCCTGCTAAAAATGACTCTGCTATAGATCAAGAAGAAAGCCAGGTAATGTACGAATTTGAGCCAGAGGAAGACGAGATATTAGAAGATTTGTTGCCAAAAAATATATCTACTCAAGTTTTCAAAGCTTTTTTAGAAAATGCTGCAAGTGAGCAAGGTTCAAGAATGACAGCAATGGACAACGCTACTAGAAACGCAGGGGAACTTGTTGATAAACTCACAATTAATTACAATAGAAGCAGACAAGCTTCAATTACAAAAGAACTAATAGAAATTATATCGGGAGCTGAAAGTTTATAAATATGAATAAAAAAGGAAAAATTACACAAATTATTGGTGCAGTAGTTGATGTAAACTTTGATAGTGATTTACCTGAAATTTATACTGCACTTGAAGCTAATAATTCTGGAAACAAACTCATATTAGAAGTTGCTCAACATTTAGGGGAAAATGATGTTAGAACAATTGCAATGGATGCAACAGAAGGTTTGAAGCGAGGAGATGAAGTCATTAATACTGAGTCTCCTATAAGTGTACCGGTTGGACCAGAGACTTTAGGTAGAATTATAAATGTTGTGGGTGACTCGATTGATGAGAAAGGTGATGTGAAAACAAAAGAAAAATGGCCGATACACAGACCTGCACCAAAATTTACTGATCAAGCGACTGAAACAGAACAACTAGTAACAGGAATAAAGGTTGTTGATTTATTAGCGCCATACGCAAAAGGTGGAAAAATAGGATTATTTGGTGGCGCAGGTGTTGGTAAGACAGTTACTATAATGGAGTTAATAAACAATATTGCAAAAGCACATGGAGGCTTCTCTGTTTTTGCAGGTGTAGGGGAAAGAACTAGAGAAGGAAATGATTTATATCACGAAATGATAGAGTCAGGAGTAATTAAAACAGATGGCAAAGGTTCGAAAGCAGCTTTAGTATATGGACAAATGAATGAACCTCCAGGAGCGAGAGCAAGAGTAGCGTTAACGGGATTGACTGTGGCAGAATACTTTAGAGATAAAGAAGGTCAAGACGTTCTGTTTTTCATTGATAATATTTTTAGATTTACTCAGGCAGGTTCAGAGGTATCTGCCTTGCTTGGAAGAATTCCATCTGCGGTAGGTTATCAACCAACATTAGCTACAGATATGGGAAATCTTCAAGAAAGAATCACTTCTACAGACAAAGGATCTATTACATCTGTTCAGGCAATTTACGTACCCGCAGATGATTTAACAGATCCTGCTCCAGCAACTTCTTTTTCACATTTAGATGCAACAACAGTTTTATCCAGACAAATCGCTGAAATTGGAATTTATCCTGCAGTTGATCCATTAGACTCAACATCAAGGATTTTAGATCCAAGAATTGTTGGAGAAGAGCACTATAGAGTAGCTAGAGATGTGCAAAGAATTTTACAAGCTTATAAATCTCTACAAGATATAATTGCAATTTTAGGAATGGATGAACTTTCTGAGGAGGATAAACTTACTGTTGCTAGAGCAAGAAAGATACAGCGATTTTTATCCCAACCTTTTTTTGTTGCAGAGGTATTCACTGGTTCACCAGGGAAATTAGTTGATTTAGACTCAACAATAAAAGGATTTGATGCAATTTGTAAAGGAGAATACGATCATTTACCAGAAGCAGCTTTTTATATGGTCGGCGGCATTGATGAGGTTATAGAAAAAGCAGAAAAAATGTCCAAAGACAATAAATAAAATGTCAGAAAATTTTTCAGTAGAAATCATAAGTCCCGACAAATCAATTTTAAAATCAGAAACAACAGAAGTCACAATTCCTTCCTATGAAGGTGAAATGGGTATATTAAAGGATCACATACCTTTGATTACTTTTTTAAGACCAGGTTTGATAAAAATTAAAACAAACGAGAATGAAAAATCTTTCTTTATAGAGGATGGAACTGTAGAATTTTCAAATAATAACTTATTAATATTAACTTCCACTGCAAAAAATTTAGATAATTTAGAGAAAAATTATATAGAATCAATTATAAAAGAATCTCAAGAAAAAAATTCTCAAGAAAAATTAACTGACAAAGAAAAATATTTATTATCTTACAAGATTGATACACTAAAAGAAATTGCTAAATAATTTTTTTCAATTCAATTAACAACCTTTCATAAACATGTTTTTTGAAATCAACAATAATCTTTGGTAGCTTTTCTTTTTGTACCCATTTCCATTCAATAAATTCAGGATTTTTTGTTTTTAAATTGATTTCACTTGTTTTCCCAATAAATCTTACCACATACCATTTCTGTTTTTGACCTCTATACTTACCTTTCCAAATAATTCCAATAAGATTTTCTGGCAATTCATATTTAAACCATCCCTCAAGTTCTTTCAAAATTTTAATATTTTTGATACTTGTTTCCTCATTTAGCTCTCTTTTCATAGCATCTAAAAAACTCTCATTTTTGTCTACTCCACCTTGAGGCATCTGCCATTTGTCGATTGGATTATCTTTTCTTTTACCTACAAAAACATGATTTTTATCATTCAAAACAATTACCCCTACACCAACCCTTAACGGTAATTGTTTTTTCACCATATTACGAAGAGAGTAAATTTAGAGCGTAATTAAGCTGATTATCGTCATCGGAGTTTATTTTAAAATCATCTCCAGTTTCTTCAACAACTATATCAGGGGTAACTCCAACCTCAGATATCGAGTCACCGGAAGGTAAATAATATTTTGAAATTGTTAATCGCATTCCTCCGCCGTTTCTTAAAGGAATAATTGATTGCACAGATCCTTTACCGTAAGAATTTTCTCCTAAAATAATTGCTCTTTTATGGTCTTTTAAAGCTCCCGCAAATATTTCAGATGCAGAAGCTGAACCATTATTTATTAAAACTATTATTGGCTTCCCATTAATTTCATCACCTTTTCTTGCAAAAAATTTTCTAGTTTCAGAACTATTTCTTCCCTTAGTTGAAACTATTTCACCGTCGTCTAAAAAGAAATCTGTGATATTAATAGCTTGAGTTAATAATCCGCCAGGATTATTTCTCAAATCAAGTATGTAAGCTTTTATCTTTGAATTTTTTTCATATTTTTTAATTATACTAATAAATTGTTTATCACTGTTTTCATTAAAAGATTTCAGTCTAACGTATCCTAAATCTTTATTTTTTCCTAAAATTTCAGAACTAACTGATTTTATTTCAATTATTTTTCTTATGATCTTAAATTCTAAAGGTTTTTTAGTACCTTTTCTTCTTACAGTTAATTTTATAGATGTTCCTATTGGTCCTCTCATTAATTTTACAGCTTCCATAAGTGATTTTCCCTGAACTTGTTCATTGCCAATTTTAACAATGTAATCACCCGCTTTAATCCCAGCTTTCTCTGCTGGAGTATCAGCTATTGGAGCAATAACCTTTACTACGCCTGCCTCCATACCAATTTCAATTCCTAAACCACCAAATTCACCACGAGTGTCAGTCTGCATTTCATTAAATAGTTCTGGACTCATGTATGCTGAGTAAGGGTCAAGTGATTGAAGAACTCCATTTATTGCTGAGTCCATGATTTTTGATTGATCAATCTCATCTACATAATCTTTTTCTATTTTTTCTAAAACTTCACTAAAAAGATCTATCTTTTCATACAGTTGGTTATTGGGAAAAGAGTGAGAAAAACTTAAGCTTAGAAATATTAAAACTAAAAAAAAAGTTTTTTTCATAATATCGCCTTTTCTTTGGGAATTTCCTCTGACCACATTTTTTCGAGATCATAAAATTCTCTTTTTTCAGGGTGGAAAATATGAACAATGATGTCATCGGTATCAACTAACTTCCAATCATTACTCTCTCTTCCCTCAATTCTACATTGATCTAAACCAATTTTTTTTAGTTCACTAACAAGAATTTCAGATAAAGCTTGTAAATGTCTAGATGAAGTACCCGAAGCTATTATCATATAATCAGCTATATAAGATTTATTTTTTAAATCGATAGAAATAATATTAGTAGCTTTGTTATTGTCTAAAATATTTTCAATGTTCCTTTTAATATCAATTACTCTCATTTTATCTATTTAATTGATTATTTTTAATCTGTGAGGATGAAATATTGATAAACTTGTTTTTTATGAAAATTATATTTTTTTTTCTAAGGTATTTCACAATTTTAGATTCTTTACTTTCTTTAACATATCCTTTTCTAGAAAACACTACTAATTTTGCGAGTTTAACTATCTTTTGCCAACTTGTCCACTTATGAAAGCCTAATAAATTATCAGATCCAATAATTAAGTATAAATTTTTGTGATTTTTTATCTTTTTTAAATATCTTACTATATCAATAGTTCGAGATGATTTAACTATATCATCTAAATATAAAATTTGAATTTTATTATGTTTTGCAACAATTTTCTTTGATCTAAATATTCTTTCTTTTAATGAATAAAACGGTTTTTTTTTAAAAGGATTTTTTTTAGTTACAATCCAATAAATTTTTTTAAGTCCTATTTTTTTTATACTTATTTTAGAAATTTCAAGATGTCCTTTATGAGGAGGGTCAAAACTTCCACCTAAAATACCAAATCTTTCTTTACTATACATTAATATTTCTATTTTCTAATAATACCTTTTCCGCTTACAACATATTTATAAGATGTTAATTGATTGATACCCACAGGACCCCTAGGAGGTAATTTATTTGTTGAAATTCCAATTTCTCCTCCAAACCCAAATTCTCCACCGTCTGCAAATTGAGTAGAAACATTATGCATTGCAATTGAGCTATTAACTCCTTCTAAAAATGTTTTCGCTACTTTAGGATTATTTGTAATTACGCTATCAGTATGCATTGTTCCGTATTTTAAAATATGACTAACAGCTTCATTCACATCTTTCACAGTTTTTACCGAAATAATTGCATCTAAATATTCAGTTTTCCAATCTTTTTCTTTAGCTTTTGTTAATTTATTATTAAACAATCTATTAATTCTATTATCAACCTTTACCTTACAACCGGATTTTATAAGTGAGTTTATAATATCTTTTGCATGAGTCTTTAATGCATTTTGATCTATAAGAAGTGTTTCAACAGCCCCACAAATACTTGTTCTTCTCATTTTAGCGTTTATTATTATTTTTTTGGCCATATCTAACTTCGCACTTTTTTCTATATAAATGTGACAGATTCCTTCTAAATGTCCAATAACATGTATATTTGAAAGTTTTTGAACTTTTGCCACCAATCCTTTTCCACCTCTTGGCACTATTACATCAATATAATTATTCATTTTTGAAAGCATCGCATCTACAATTTTTCTGTCCTTTTTTTCTATAAATTGAACACAATTTTCGTTAAATTTATTTTTTTTAAGAGTTTCTTTGAACAAATTAGCCAAAATCTTATTTGAATTAAATGCTTCGGAGCCACCTCTTAAAATTGCACAATTTCCAGATTTTAAACATAAAGCAGCAACATCAGCTGTAACGTTTGGTCTACTTTCATAAATAATTCCAATTACTCCAATTGAGGTTGAAATCTTTTTAATTTTTAATCCATTTGGCCTCTCCCAGCTCTCAAGAACTTTACCCACAGGACTCTTGAACTTTGATATTTGATTAATTGAGTATCTAATTCCTTCAATTCTTTTTTCATTTAAAATAAGTCTATCGATTAACTGTTTACGTTTTGCATTTTTTACGTCTTTTTGATTTTCATTTATTATTCTTTTTTTATTTCTTAGAATTTCAGTATTATAATTGTCTAATACTTTGTTGATTTTTTTAAAATTCACAACTTTAAGGTCTTCAAAAGCTTTTTTAGAATTTTTTCCAATTTTCTTTAAATATTGCATTATAATTTTACCATATCATCTTTATGAATAATTTCAGATTTTCCTAAATATCCTAAAACTTTTTCTATCTCGTTACTTTGCTTTCCTTTGATTTTCTCAATTTCTAAAGAATTAAATGATGATAACCCTCTAGCTAATTGATTTTCATTTTTATCAACAATTAATACATTTTCACCTTTATCAAATGATCCTTTTATTTTTGTAACTCCTGCTGCTAACAAACTTTTTCCATGTGATAGAGCTTTAACAGCCCCGTCATCTACGTAAATTTTACCTGAGGAACTCAAAGAACTTATTATCCATTTTTTTCTCGCATCCAAACTTGAAATTTTAGGTATAAAATGAGTAAAAATTTTATTTTTCAAGAGGTTTGTTAGTGGACTCTCTTTTTTTCCATTTGCAATAAACATGTGACATCCTGAGTTAATACAAATTTTTGCCGCATCCAATTTTGTAGAAATCCCTCCCGATCCATATGAGTTTTTTCTTTTGTCAATTAAAGAATATATTTTTTCATCTACCATATTTACAGTTTTAACTATTTTTTTTGATTTATCGTATAATCCGTCCACGTCTGATAAAATAATTAGAGTATCAGCGCCAATAATTTGCGCCACTCTTGCAGCAAGTCTATCATTATCTCCATATTTAATTTCTGACGTAGCCGTAGTATCATTTTCGTTAACAATAGGAATAGCTTTCAATTTAAAAAGGTTTTCAAAAGTGTTTCTCACATTTAAAGCACGTTTTCTTTGCTCAGTATCATCTGGACTTATCAAAATTTGTCCAGTTTTCACACTAAATTTATCAAATAGTTTTTGAAATTCACCAGCTAAATGAATTTGACCTACAGCTGCAATTGCTTGACTCATTTCTAATTTTATTTTTTTTTTTCTTAGTCTTAAATATTTTTGCCCTAAAGCTATTGCGCCCGAGGAAACAATTACAATATTCTTTTTTCTTCCATATTTTTTAATATCTTTTATTAAAGATGTGACCCATTTTTTTTTAAATTTCCCTTTGTTATCAACTACTGTTGAAGAGCCCAATTTTATAACTATCTTCTTAGAATTATCGACTAGCATATTTCATCAATGTTTTTTTTGTATTTTGTATATCTTTGTTAGAAAATACAGAAATGACTTCATATTTTGATTTAATTTTATTTTTGAACTCATTTAGTTTTTTCTTAACATCTGCATCACTTAATAAATCAGATTTATTGAAAAAGATAATTTCTTTTTTTTCACCCAACTTTTTATCATAAGAGGAAATTTCTTTAATAATTTGTTTGTAGGTGCCCACTAGATTATTTTCACTTATATCGATTAAATGCAATAAAACCTTACATCTCTCTATATGACGTAAAAATTTATCTCCTAACCCTATTCCTTTATGTGCTCCCTCTACAAGACCAGGGATATCAGCTAATGTAACTTCTTTACCGCCATAATAAGCTACACCTAAATTTGGATTAATTGTTGTAAAAGGATAATTAGCTATCTTTGGTTTAGCTCTAGTCAAAGCAGCTAACAAACTTGATTTTCCTGCATTCGGTTTACCGATAATTCCAATATCTGCTATTACCTTTAATTGTAACCATATCCAGAATTCTTCACCCAGTTTTCCTGAAGTCTTTTTTTTTGGAGCTCTATTAGTTGAGCTTTTAAACCTTACATTACCTAAACCTCCTTTACCTCCAGATGCTACAAGATATTTTTCCTTATTTTTAGTAAAATCATAAATTAAGGTATTATTATCTTCCTCATAAATTTGAGTCCCCACTGGAACTTTTAAAATTAAATCTTTTCCATTAGCTCCTGTTCTATTTCTTTTGCTACCAGGTTTGCCAAATTGAGCTTTGAAATGTTGTGCGTATCTGAAGTCTATAAGAGTATTAAGGTTTCTGTCCGATTCAACGATTATAGATCCACCGTTGCCACCGTCGCCACCATCGGGTCCACCAAATTCAATGAATTTTTCTCTTCTAAAGCTAGCCGAACCTGACCCACCGTCACCTGCTTTGATATATATTTTAGCTTGATCTAAAAATTTCATTTTGATTTCAATAAATAACTTGAGTTATTTATATATGTTTAATTGGGAATTACAGAAACAAAAGTTCTGTTCAATTTAGACTTAGTAAATTTTACTTTTCCTTTAACTAAAGAAAAGATTGAATGGTCTTTACCCATACCAACATTATTTCCAGGATGAATTTTCGTTCCTCTTTGTCTTACAATAATATTTCCAGGAATAACTACTTGATCACCATATCTTTTAACTCCAAGACGTCTTCCTTTACTATCTCGGCCATTTTTCGATGATCCTCCTGCTTTTTTTGTTGCCATTTAATTTCCTATTTTTTAGTTTCCTTTTTGGTTATTTTCTTTTCTTCTTTAGTGTCCTTCTTTTTTTTTATGAGTTTAGCTTCATCAATAACTTTTCCACCTTTGGCTAATATTTTTGTTATTTGAATTTTTGCATGTCGTTGTCTATGTCCATTTTTTTTTCTAGAATGCTTTCTTCTTCTTTTATGGAAAACTAATATTGTTCTATCTTTTACATTATCTAAAAGTTTTGCTTCTACAGTAGCTCCCTCAATATTAGGATTACCAATTTCAGTATTTTTATCATCGTTCAATAATAAAACATTTTTGAACTTAATTGTTTCTCCAACTTTTACTTTAAGTTTTTCTATCTCTAATATTTTACTTGCTGAAACTTTGTACTGTTTTCCACCTGTTTCAATAATTGCAAATGACATAAAATCTCTTTTTTTTGTTTTCACGCAATATAGCTCTGAATGTAATCAAGTCAAGATTATTGAGGTTAAAAAGAGTCCTTTAAATCTCGCAATTTCGAAAAAATTTGATCTTCAGATGCATCTTCAAGGTTTAAATTATGTTTAATAACGGGGTCATCACATTTTAAGAAGATATTTGTTTTAATCTCTTCATTAATGGTAGTTGGAACAGTAGGTAATTTATTTTCTAATTTTTTTTCAATAACTTTAGCTTTCTCTTTTAATAAAACATTTTTTAAGTCATATTTTAAACAAAACTTTAAATTTGACTTTGTATATTCATGGCCACAATATACTTTTGTTTCGGGTGGAAGATTTTTGATTTTAATTAAAGACTCAAACATTTCTTTATGAGATCCTTCAAACACTCTACCACACCCTAATGAAAATAAAGTGTCTCCTGTAAAAACTGTTCTCTCTTTTTTAAAGTAGAAGGCAATATGGCCGCTAGTATGACCAGGTATAAAAATTACCTCAAATTCTAAATTTCCAATTTTGAATTTTTGATTTTCTTTAAGCAGGATATCTATTCCTGGAATTCTATCTTTATCTAAATTAAATCCTAAAACTTTTGAACTATATTTTTTTTTAAGTTTTAAATTTCCATCAACATGATCAGCATGATGGTGTGTATTTAAAATAAAGTCTAATTTATTGTATTTTTTAATTACTTTATCACAAGCATCGAAATCCGAAGGATCTACAACTGAAATAGTATTTGTTTCTTTTTCGTAGATTAAATAACTATAATTATCACTTAAGCATGGAATTATTTCTACAATCATTTTAACCTATTAAAAAAATACCTAATTTTGAAAAGAGATTTTTTACTTCTAAATTTCCCTTATTAATTAGTGATGTTTTATTTTCGTTTACTCCAATAACTTTTTTAATATTAATTTTTCTTTCATCACAAAAATTGAATAAATCCTTTATTGTACACATATGTAAATTAGGAGTATTATACCAAGTATTAGGCAGTGTCTTTGTTACTGGCATTTCACCAAAAAATAAAAGTTTTGTTCTCACTTTCCAATAACCAAAGTTTGGAATTGAGATAACTACAGATTTACCAATTCTTAAGAGGTCTTTTAAAACTTTCTCTGGTTCATAAAACGCTTGAAGAGTTTGACTAAGAACCACATAGTCAAAAGATTGATCAGGAAATTGGTGTAGTTCGGTTTCTGCATTACCTTGTATTACTGGTAATCCTTTATGAATACACTCTTGGACATTATCCTGATTAAGTTCTAATCCACGTACCTCAATATTTTTTTCTTTTTTGAGAAGATTCATTAAAGATCCGTCACCACACCCAACATCAAGGACTCTAATGTTACTAGGTAACAAATCGGCAATTACTTTAAATTCTTTTTTCATTTTTAAATTTTTCATGCATTGAGTCTATAAAACCCTTTAAAGTTTTTAAAAAATCCAGTTCATTAAGCAAAAAAGAGTCATGTCCTTTATCAGTAATTATTTCTGAGTATGAAACATCTGCACCTGAAGCATTTAACGCTATCACTATATCTTTATTTTCTTTTGTCGTGTAAAGCCAGTCAGAAGAAAAAGAAATAATTAAAAATTTTGTTTGTTGATTTTTAAATGCCTCTATTAAACCTCCTTTGAATTGTTTAGATAGATCAAAATAATCCATTGCTCTTGTTATATATAGAACTGAATTTGCATCAAATCTTTCGACAAAAGCGTAACCTTGATGTCTTAAATAACTTTCTACTTGAAAGTCTGCATTAAAACTAAATTCGTAATCAGCTTTTTCTTGTAACTTTCTTCCAAATTTTTCCTGCATTCCTTTTTCAGATAAGTAACTTATATGCCCTACCATCCTAGCAACAGCTAAACCATTTTTTGGTTGAACATTTTTTAAAACGTATTTTCCCTTATCCCATATTGGATCAGCCATGATTGCTTGACGAGCTAATTCATTCAAAGCAATATTTTGAGCACTATGGCTCGAGCTACAAGCTATTGGAATAGCTGAAAATGTTTTATTAGGGAATGTTGCACAAAATTGTAATAATTGCATTCCTCCCATAGAGCCACCTGTTGCGCACAATAGTTTTTTAATCCCAAGATGCTCAAGCAAAGATTCTTGTGCTCGCACCATATCTTTAATTGTTATAACTGGAAAATCTAATCCATAAGGTTGATTATTCTTAGGATTAACATCCCTTGGTCCTAAAGAACCCATACAACCTCCAATAACATTTGCGCAAATGATAAAATATTTATTTGTATCAATAGCTTTTCCTGGACCCACAGCAGTAACCCACCAACCTTCTTTATTTGTCACAGGGTTATTTTCTGTTACAAATTGATCACCAGTTAACGCATGAAAAACAAGAATAGCGTTATCTTTATTTTTATTTAATTTACCGTATGTTTCATATGCAAGCGGAAAATTATTAATAGTTTGACCACAATCTAATTTAAGTGGTTTTGTAATAATAAGTTTTTTAATATTTTCAGTTTTTCTATTCATTCAAAAAAAAAGCCCAGCTAAACTGGGCTATCTCCTATTTAGCTACATTTATAAAGCGCCTGCAATTTGGTTAAA
>MDSW01070119.1_pt1 | contig 15993 bp, 16 predicted proteins | sample 811171 | NCBI WGS metagenome assembly MDSW01 (sample SAMN05326641, study PRJNA326480) | marine metagenome | isolation source: seawater | place: Atlantic Ocean: North West | collected 2012
AGGTGGTGGAATTGGTAGACACAAGGGACTTAAAATCCCTCGAAGGAAACTTCGTGCCGGTTCAAGTCCGGCCCTGGGCACCAAAAAACATATATGTGCATTCCTTATCGATAAAAGGGTAGAATTATCTAATGAAATTTGTAGGCTTAAATCTTTATAAAACTAGGAAGAGAGGTTATTCACTAACTTTTTTATTACTTTTAGCCTTAAATGCTAATAATCTATTTTCTGCAAGTGAGACCGAAGTACTTTGCAATAGCCTTACACAAGAAGAAAAACAGGCCGCAAAATTAGCTGGTTTTGATCTTGATAAGATTTGTGAAGAAGCCAAAAATAACAGCAGCGAAACTATTAATTCATCTATTCAACAAAAAGAAACTAATACAAGTATTTTACCAAGATCAACCGTTTCTGAAATAAATGAATCTAAAACAATAAGTAAAAACTTATCCCCACCTGCGGTTTCTGGAACTAAAACTCAGCCAACAGTTAAAAACTTAAAACCTTTTGGCTATAACCTTTTTGCTGGTGTTCCAAACACTTTTTCGCCCGTTACAGATATACCTATTTCTCCAGACTATGTATTAGGCCCCGGTGATGAGCTTAAGGTGTTTTTATATGGAAAAACTAATGATCTTTTAACTCTGACTATAGATAGAGAGGGCTTAATTAAGTTCCCTGAACTTGGACCAATAGGAGTAGCTGGATTAAGTTTTAGAGAAGCAAAGAACTTATTAAAGGAGAGGATAGAGCAACAAATAATAGGAGTAAGTGCAAGCATAAGTATGGGGCAGCTTAGATCGATTAAAGTATTTGTTCTAGGTGAGGCATTTAAGCCTGGATCCTACTCACTTTCTTCTTTATCAACCATAACTCATGCTATCTTCAGAAGTGGTGGGGTTAATGACATAGCTTCTTTAAGAAATATTCAATTGAAGAGACAAGGAAAGGTCATTTCTACATTAGATCTTTATGATTTACTTCTTAAAGGAGATACTTCTAAAGACCTAAGATTACAATCTTCCGATGTAGTTTTTATACCTCCTGTTAAGGATCTAGCTTCGGTAAATGGCTCTATCACTAGACCAGCTATTTATGAGCTAAAAGATGAAACAACAATTAAAGAACTTATTTCATTAGCTGGTGGTACCTCTTCTAAGGCTTTTCTTGGAAGTGCTAAATTGCAAAGAATTGGTGAAGATGGCTTCTCAAAGATCATAGATCTAGATCTAAACTTAGATCAAGATCTTAACTTATTTATAAAACCAGGTGACTCTCTGAAAATAGATTCAGTAGTTGATTATAAGGACAATGTTATTACCTTATCAGGTCATATTTTCCATCCAAGAGAATACAACTGGGAAGAAGGAATCAGGATCTCGGACCTTATCTATGACATCAATCAGTTCCCTCCTAAACTGGATCTAGATTATGCAATTCTTTCAAGGAAAGAAGGACCTTTACAAAATGTTAAGGCAAGAGTAATTAACATAAGAAGCATACTTGAGGATCCTAAAAAAGAAGACGATCTGGTTTTAAAACCTTTAGATGAAATAAAAGTATTCTCGGTTGATTCAAATAAATCAGACATGATGTCTAAATTATTGGAAGAACTTAAGAGCCAAGTATCTTTCCCTGACTTTCCTGAAATTGTAAATATCTCTGGGCCTGTTAGGTCTTCAGGAGATTTTCCTTTAACTGATGGAATGCGTGTTAGTGAATTGATTAAAGCATCTGGTGGAATTACATCAGATTATCCTGAATCTGAATTTGCTATCCTACAAAGAGAGTCTTTAAAAGATGACGATAGATTAGTTTCTGTTGAGTTAATTGATTTATCAAAGCTTTTAATTGATCCAGATACTTACCCTAAAAACTTCAAATTAAAGGGTAAAGATAAATTAAGAATATTTAAGTTTGATACAAGTATTTCTCAGTCACTCTCAGGTCTAGTTGCTAGACTAAGAAATCAATCAAAAATAGGTGAATTAGCAAGAACAGTATCAATTAATGGAGAAATAAAATACTCTGGTAATTATCCTCTTACTGAGGGCATGACTGCATTTGATTTAATAAAGCTGTCAGGAGGATTAACAGAACAAGCTTATTTAGATTTAATAGAAATAACTCGATTAGATTTATCAAGTCCAGATAAGTCACAAACGAAGATCTTTTCTGTTAGTTTTGAATCTTCTAAGAATATTCGACTTCTTCCGTATGACAATATAAAAATTAAAACATATCCTGAATTTTATAGAAGTGAAACAGTAACATTGCAAGGAGAGTTCCGTTTTCCTGGTTCATATAAGATTTCAAAAGATGAAAGTTTATTAAGTCTAATAAGAAGGGCTGGAGGCTTAACTGAGTATGCAGATCCGAAGGCTTCCTTTTTTTCAAGAGAAGAGTTGAAGAGTAGAGAAAAGACCGAAATACAAAGATTAAAGGAATCTCTTAGGAACCAAATTCTGGCTGATACATTGAGAAATGAAAGTCTATTAATATATCCCTCTTCGGGTGCATTACAAAGTGGAAATACTGATCCACAGTATGCTTTACAAGCTTTGGAAGAGCTCCAAAAAATAGAGCCACTTGGAAGAATGATAATCTCGCTTGAAGATATCTTGTCAGGAAGAATTAAAGGTCCAAAATTAAGAGGCGGAGATTTTTTATTAGTCCCGCAGCCAAGACAAGAAATAACCATAGTTGGCGAAGTGATGAGACCAAGTTCCTATTTTTATGAGGGTAGAGCCAGTAAATGGGATTATATTGAAAAGTCAGGCGGTTTAACCAAAAACGCAGATAAAAAAGGTATTTATATAATTGACAGTTCAGGTGAAATAAGAAAAAGGTCTAACTGGTTAAGAGGTAATTCTATATCACCTGGAGATACAATTGTGGTACCTATTGATCTTGAAAGTAAGCCTATCAAAGGTATTCCTTTATTGGGCCAAATATCTAAAATTATATACGAACTTTCCTTAGGTGCCGCGGCTGTAAGAACATTCGATCAGGATGATTAAAAATGGAAGTCGAAAAAACTAGAAAACGAGTTCTGAATGAAATTCCAGAAATAGACTTTGTTGAAATATTCTCCTTATTATGGGACTCAAGAAAAAAAATAATTAAACGAACACTATATGTTTTTCTATTTAGTGCTTTATTTTCACTAACTATACCAAATCAATATAAGTCTTCAGCAGTTCTTACAGTTTCTCAAAACTTACAAACAGATCAAACTAGCATAGGTTCATCTATTGGTGGCTTATCTCTTTTAGCTTCTGGATTTAATAATCCTAAATTACATAGAATTTCAGAAACCTTGGAATCTTGGGATTTCATAGATAGTTTTATAGAGGAATACAATCAAGAAGTGTATGTTTATGCAGCTGAGGGATGGAACAAAAAGTTAAATAAGATAGAAATAAATAACTGGTTATATGATGAAGAAAGGAAATCCTGGCTAATTAGGGATAGAGAATCTGAGACAGGTTTTAGAGGCCCCACTAGTTGGCAATTATTCAAAAGATTTAGTAACTATCTAGATGTATATATAGATTCTTCAACTGGATTGATTACTGTTTCCATAGAATATTATTCACCTTACAAAGCTAAAGATTGGGTACAAGACTTAGTAAATCATTTAAACAGTCATATAAGAGATAGAGAACTAGAAGTTACTAATAGAAATATAGCTTATTTACAAGACCAGATAGAAAAAACTTCACTTTCTTATATTAAGGAGATATTTTTTAAATCAATTGAAGAAGAATTAAAGAAAAAGATGTTTGCTGAAGCAAATTCTGAATATGCAGTCTCCTATGTAACAAAACCAATGATAGCAGAGAAAAAATCTGGACCTTCTAGGACTTTGCTATGTCTATTCCTTGCAATATTAGGTTTTTTTATTTTTTCTTTAAGGGTTTTATATTTATTTTATTTCCCTAGGTCTAAAGAACAAATTCAAAATAGCTTTATAAGAAAAATATTAAGAAGATTAGAGAATATTGGATTTATAAAGAATTTAAATATTAAACTTAAGGACATATTAAGAAAGATTAGATCAAACTAAAAACCTCCTATGACAATAAAAAGAAAAGGGAAGCAGATTCTTGCAATAATTCCGGCAAGAGGGGGTTCTAAAGGAGTTCCAGCCAAGAATAAGAGAATTATTAGAGGAAAGCCTTTAATTTCTTGGACGATTGAATCAGCTCTGAGTTCAAAATATATAAGTAAAGTTATTGTTTCTTCTGATGACCAAGAAATAATAGACATAGCTATTGAATTAGGTGCTGAAGCCCCCTTTGTAAGACCCAAAAGAATTTCTGATGATTATTCTTCAACTGAAAGTGCATTACTTCATTGTTTAGATTACTTAGAGAAAAATCAAAACTATATTCCGGATAGCATTGTTCTTCTGCAGCCCACTTCTCCTTTTAGAAAAGAAGGGTCTATAGATGGAGCTTTGCATCTCTTTCTAGAAAGAGATTGTGATAGCCTTGTTAGTGTTTCTCCTCTGGAAGGATTTTTATGGAAAGATACTATTCCTCCTACTGCTAATTACGATTATAACAATAGACCCAGAAGACAAGATATAGATCATAAAAATAGAGATTTGATGGAGAATGGGTCAATATATATAACCAAAACCTCTTCTTTTCTAATACATAAAAATAGATTATGTGGTGATATGGTTTTATATGAAATGTCACCAGAAGAAGGTTTTGAAATTGATACGCAGCTCGATTGGAATATTTTAGAGGCTATCTTAGGTGAGGATCAGTATGCAAAAGATAAATAATATAGAGGATTTTGTTTCCTATGAGAATCAGAGTGTCCATGATGTCCTTAAGAAAATAGATAAAAACAAAAGAGGAATTGTTTTTTTAATTAATTCTTCAGGTGAGTTGACAGGATCTTTCTCAGATGGTGATTTTAGAAGGACTATATTAGAGCAAGATAACTTTAATCAGAATTCTCCAGTAAGGGAGGTCATGAATAAAAAAGTTATTTTTATTGAAGAAGGAGATAGCAGCAAAGAAATACTTGGTTCATATAAAAATAAAGGCCTAAAAATAATACCCCTGATGTCAAATAAAAAGATTATTTCTTTGTATATTTTAGGTGGAGATGACCAAATAGAAATTGGTCACTTTCAAATAAAAGAAGATTCTCCAGCCTTCGTCATTGCAGAAATAGGAAACAATCATCAAGGAAGTTTAGAGCTTGCTAAAGAGATGGTAGATTCTGCAATTGAATCTGGAGCAGATTGTGTAAAATTTCAAATGAGAGACATGGAGTCTCTTTATAACTTCGATAAGAATTCTAAAGATGTTGCGGATTTAGGTTCACAATATACCTTTGATCTTCTATCTAAATTTCAACTCTCAGACTCTGAATTATTTGAAATATTTGATTATTGTAAAAAGAAAGGAAGCATACCTTTGTGCACTCCTTGGGACTTGATTAGTCTTGAAAAGTTAGATGAGTATGGACTAGATGCATTTAAGATAGCCTCAGCAGATTTAACTAACCATTTCTTATTAACTGAAGCTGCTTCGCTTTCAAAACCTCTAATCTGTTCTACCGGCATGAGTACAGAAAAGGAAATAATTTCTTCTATACATTTACTAGAAAAATTAAATTCCAGATTTATTTTACTACATTGTAATTCTACTTACCCTGCGCCCCTTAAGGACATCAATCTGAACTATATTCTGAGGTTAAAAGGATTAACTAATTCATTTGTAGGATATTCTGGGCATGAAAGAGGCATAAATGTAGCTATATCTTCAGTAGCTCTAGGAGCGAAAGTAATAGAAAAACATTTTACATTTGATAAGAATCTAGAAGGCAATGATCATAAGGTGTCACTATTACCAAAAGAATTTAGCCAAATGGTTTCTGGTATAAGAGAGATTGAAGAGGCTTCATCGTCCGTGAGTGAAAGAACATTGAGTCAAGGAGAAATGATTAATAGAGACGTCTTAGCAAAGAGCCTTATAGCTAAAAGCTCTATCTCAAAAGGTCAGGTCATTACTAGAGATATAATTTCAATTAAAACCCCAGGCAATGGACTTCAGCCATACTATATTGATGAATTAGTCGGTAGGCGTTCATCAAGAGATATAAAAGAAGGAGACTTCTTTTATGAATCTGATATAGGTGAAAATAAAATTGAACCTAGAGACTATAAATTTTCAAGACCTTATGGCATCCCAGTGAGATTTCATGATTTTTCTTCTCTTCATGAAGTATCAAAATTTGATTTCTTGGAGTTTCATTTGAGTTATGGCGATTTAGAAGTTGATATTGAGTCATATTTAGACAATAAACACTCTTTAGGATTAATTGTTCACTCGCCTGAACTTTTCAAAGAGGATCACATTTTAGATATGGTGTCTTCAAATAAAGAGTATCTATCTAGATCAGTGAAGAATCTAGAAGATGTGTGTTCTATGACAAGTAAATTAAGGAAATATTTTCAGTGTCCCAATGATCCGATGATAGTTGTAAATGCAGGAGGCTTCAGTGAAGATAATTTCATAGAAAAGAAATTGGCTCTAAATTTATATGAAAAAATGGCTTCCTCTTTATCTCAAGTTAATGCCTTAGACACAGAGATAATTATTCAAACTATGCCTCCTTTTCCTTGGCACTTTGGGGGTCAGAGGTATCATAATTTGTTTGTTGATCCTTTAGAAATCTCTAATTTTTGCAAGAAAAATAATTATAGGATTTGTTTAGATATTTCTCATGCTCAAATGGCCTGTTCCTATTATGGGTGGACTTTGGAAGACTATGTAAAAGAAGTATCGGACTATGTTGCCCACTTACATATCTCAGATTCTATTGGTCACGATGGAGAGGGGGTAAGGTTTGGCAAAGGTGACGTAAATTTTCTATCTTTATCAAAACTTTTGAAGCGGAATATTCCTAATATAGGATTTATTCCAGAAGTTTGGCAGGGACATGTAAATGAAGGCCAAGGGTTTTGGGAGGCTTTAGAGTATTTAGAAGATATACAATTCTAGTGCCCTTAAATTTTTAATATTACGTTTTTAATTAAAATCAGATGATTAATATTCTCTTTTTTCTTGATATTCTTCTAGGAACCTTCTTAATTTTCTTAGGTTTTTATATTAATCTAGATGTATATATTTATTTAATTACCTTCTATTGGGTCTATTCGCTTATTTTCTTCCCAGACAAAGATAATTATTTGACCTTCCTTTATTTATTTCTCTTTGGTCTTTTTTTTGTTCTTCCTGCGGTTTTCTTAGGAGGTGGAGATTTTGTAGGAAGAGGACTTCTATTGCATAACATATCATTAGAGTCTAATGAAAAAATAATATTCTTAATAGTTATCTCAACTTTTTTAGTTTTCTTCAGATTAAGTACTTTGTCCTTACCAAAAGCAAGGCAACAGGTCTTACAACTTAATCAATTAAAAAATAAAAGTCTTCTTTATTTTCTTTTCTTTATAAGTTTTTGTTGGATTAGTTTATACAATATAAGAGAAGCAATGGCAGTTCTTGAAGAAGGATACTTAAAACTGGCCGCAGGAGAACTGAGTATGTCTAAAGGGTTAATTACCTTGGCAGTAGAACAAGTATTCATAGCTCTTTCTATATTGCTCATATCTTCAAAAAATAAAGCAGGTTTAATATTTTTTCTTATTTATTGCTTAACCCTTATGTTAGTAGGTCAAAGAATGCCTCCATTATTCTTAGCTTTTTTTGCTCTTTTATACTTCCAATTTTTAAACGGGAAAAGGCTTAATGTCGTCTTGCTAGGTGTTATGGCTTATGTTTTCTTAGTGCCTTTAATTCAATTAATTGCTGTATTGAGGACAGGAAATATTGGAAATTTTGAGTTTTCAGATATGGGCAGGTTTTATATTGATATTTGGAATGTTGTTGGGCATTCCTCTGACACTTTAAAAGCAAGTATCGTTCATGATGGGACCTATAACATTATTGTTTCTCCATTTGCACAGATATTTGACATATTGGAAGTAATAATGGAAAGGTTGTTCGGTTATGAATCTTATGAATTAGGAAATGGCTTTGCTGTAGAATTTACCAAAGCTTATCAACCTAATTTATATGAGTTAGGTGTTACTTTTGCTTCTTCTTCCATTGCAGAAGCATATTATTTTGGGGGCATAGTCTTAGTTGCAATTTTAGGACTTCTAACGCCATTCATTTCAACCTATTTAGAAAGATCTATGAAGACTCAGAATCTTTTCTATTTAGCTATCTTTTTTATCTTTGCGCCTAGATTTTTTACTTCTATAAGGAATGAAATGATTGGTTGGGCTATCTCAGGAATTATTTATCTATTAATTCTTATTCCTTTTCTATATTTTGTTTATCGGCTTTTTCTTTCTAGAAGGGCTTAAGTCTAAACCTTTTTATAGTTAAATATCTGAGGTAAAGTAGGTTTTTTCAAAAAAAAGAATAGTGTTTGATTCTAAGAAGCCAACAGTTTTATTGCTAGGAAGATGGCAGCCCTGGCATGGAGGGCATTTTGCACTTTTTGAGAGAGCAATAAAAAAAACAGGTCAGGTAGCAATATTGGTAAGAGATTTATTTGATAAAGGAGATAAAGATAATCCTTTTAAGCCTGAAATAGTTTTTAAAAGGATAGAACAAGAGCTTTATAAAAAAGATTATATAAGAGGAGAGCATTATGAAATTTTCCTTGTTCCTAATATAACTAATATCACTTATGGAAGAGATGTGGGATATTCACTAGAAGAAGAAGAATTTGATGAAGAAACAAAATCAATAAGCGCTACCCAAATAAGAAAAAAAATGAGAGAAGAAGGAAAGCTTTCTTAGTATTATCTTAATGAAGAAACAAGAGATAAGAAGAGTTTTATTTTTAATAGCATCTCAGAACTCTAAAGAGATTTCTTTACTACCAAAAGAAAAGATAGATTTTTTATCTCAAGATTCATATTTTTTGGAATCTATTTATCTTCAAAGATTAAGCCCTATTCTTGATGAAATAATCTCAAAGGATAGAAAAAATTTACTATTTTCTGAATCTTTTATAGAAAAAATAAAGAAAGAAACAAATTTATTGCAGATAAAGAATCTAAATATTATTGGAGAATTATTTAAAATTTCAGAAATTTTTAATGAAAGAAATATCGATTACTGCTTACTGAAAGGACCTTCTCTTGCATTAGAGATCTATCAAGACGTGAGATTAAGGCCGCTGAGAGATCTAGATATTCTAGTTAAAAGAAATCAAATAAAGGAAAGTCTCGTCCTTTTAGAGCATTTAAACTATAAATCACTAGAAGGTGATAGCAAAATATCAGGAATCTTTACAGATGAAGATTTAGATCATTATCATCACCTGCCTGCTCTTTATGGGCCGAGTGATGTAATTGTTGAAATACATTCGCGTGTAACTAGCCCTAAAAATTTTAAAGTTTGTCCCTTAAGTGAAGCAATGCTATCAAACACCAAGGAATTCTTTTATAAAGATTTTAAAACTTATTTTCCAAGTAAAGAGGACAATTTATTACATTTAGCAGTCCATTCTTGCCTTCAGCATGTCTTTAATAATGGTCTTTTAACTATAACGGATGTATCAATGATAATTAAAGATGAAAGTTTAGATTGGGATTATGTGAGAAAAAAAAGTTTGAACCCAAAAATAGGTAGGTCAATTTTAATTATTATGGAGATGCTTAAAAAGCATAGTTTTCTTCAAAGGAATAAAGATTTATTAGAAGATCAGACAATTCTTAAGGATCTAGTTTCAATTAGTATGAGACAATTCTTTTTCCATGAAGAAGAACATAATGCTTTGAAAGGTTCAAGATTAAAACTTCTCAATTCTGTTTCAATTACTAGATTTATATCTACTCTTATGGAAAGTTTCTTTCAGCATAGAGATTCATTCATTAGATCTAGAAGGTTTAGAAATAAAAACTTTGGAAACTATCTCTTTTTCTTTTTATACATACTAAAAAAGATAACTCTAGACACTGGTAGTATAGTTAAAGTTTTCTTAAAGAAAGATTATAAGAAATATAGTAAAGATAAATTAAGACTACTAGATTGGTTAGATGGGAATAATGATGGAATTGTTAGAAGTACAAAAGATTTGTAAATCTTTTGAACAAAGAAATGTTCTTAATAATTTGGAATTAAGTCTTTCATCAGGAAATCTCTACTTATTAAAAGGGCCTAATGGCTCAGGGAAGACCACATTTCTTAAGATCATTTGTGGATTAATCTTACCAGATCAAGGAACTATAAGATTTAGGGGTCAAGAACTAAGTAAGAAAAACCTCCCTTCTGATCTAATTTCATATATTCCAAACGATGAAAGGTCTTTTTTTCTAAGGCTCACAGTCAGAGAGAATCTTAATTTCTTCTTAAGGCTTATTGGTAGACCAGTCGAATCAGCTGATACTTTAATAAATAAGATTCTTATTGATCTTAATCATAGTGATTTGCTAGATAAGAGAATGAGTTCTCTTTCAAGAGGACAGTTAATGATAGTAAGTCTTATAAGAGGGTTTATGATAAATCCAAAAATAATTCTAATAGATGAGGCTTTAGATTCGCTCGATGTAGAAATAAGAAGCTACTTTATAAGCTTTCTTGAAAATTATTTACTAGAAAAAGAAGCTATATCAATCATAGTCTCCCATAATAATATTTTAAAAAATTCTGATATTTCAGAGATTACTTTTAGTTAAATGCATACATTAAGAGCTTTTTTCATAAGAGATATAAGGGTTGAATTTTCTTACAAATTCAACATCTTATTGCAATTTATAAGCGGTTTCTTCTTCTTGATAATCTTTTTTTTCATCTCTAAATCAGTAATCTTTTCAGATGCTGAAATCATACAGAAATATGGTGAAGACTATTTCCTTTTTGTCTCATTAGGAATAATTTTTATTGACTTTGTCATGATATCTCTTTTTGCTTCTTCAAATTCTATAAGAAGCGGTCAGTCTCTTGGATATTTAGAGCATATATTTAGTTATAGGGTAGGAGTAGTGGAGATTTTTTTAGCTTCTCTAATTTATCCAGCTATAAGAAATATTTTTAGAGCAACTTTATATCTATTTTTATTAGGAATAGTTTTTTTAGATAATATAGACCTTATAGATCTAATTGATTTAATTCTTGCTCTAACTTTAACTTTTATACCTTTCATAGGGGTAGGTATGATTTCTATGGCCTTCATAATCTATTTTAAGATTGGAAATCCAATAAATCTTTTTGCTTCAGTCATTTCAACTCTTTTTTCTGGAATTTTTTATCCAGTTGAAGTTATGCCATTATGGGCAACAAAGATATCAAACCTAATTCCTTTAACTTATGGAGTAGAATTCCTTAGGAGTAGGATTATACTTTCAACTCCCTACGAGGAACTATTAGGACATCTAATAATTCTAGTAATTTTTTCTCTAATATTTATAATCTTAGGAGTTCAAACGTTGAGATACTCTTTTAACCTGTCAAGGCACAAAGGAACTATTTCTGATTATTAAATGAAATATTCACAGTCAAAAGAAGTTGTCTGCTCCTTATTAGAAGAGGAATTAATAATTCTAAATCTTACCACTGGAGAGTACTTTTCCTTCAAAGGACTGGAAAGGGCTATTTGGGAGAGTTTAGATCGTCCAATTTCTATAGAAGATCTACTTCAAAAGATCAGTGCTTTGTATGAACTAAATCAAGCTTCAGAAGAAGACCTTAAGAGCTTTCTAAAAGAATTAGAAGATAATCAACTCTTAATAAAGTAAAGCTTATATGAAGAAGTTCTATTTTTCTTTATTAACTTTTATTTCTGTTTTTACTTTATTTATAATTTTTAAAATAAGGTGGTTTTTTCTCAGTTTTGATTCTTTGATAAGATTTTCTTCTCAATTTTCGATACTTTTTTCTCGTAAAGATAAAAAAAATCTCTATACAACTTTAAGAGCCATAAATTTTTGTTCTTTCATATTTCTTCCACGAAATTGTCTTGTCTCATCTAGTGTCTTAAAAAAGATTTACCCTCTTACTTCAGATCTTAAATTCTATATAGGTATAAAAAAAACAGAGGAAGGAGGGTTTAACTCTCATTCATGGGTAGAGCTTGATAATGTAGTCATCTTGGGAAATCTAAAAGACTTACACCATTTTAAAAGAATTCATTCTTATTAAATAACTATGGATGTCATTTCTGGAATTTATAGTTTTGGGCACATCGAAAGCGGTTTTCTAGAAAAAATGCATGATCTTGATGAACTATGTGCCCAAATAAGACCAAAGAATATAACAAATTTTCAAGAGAATAATTTTTATATCACCCACAATTCTTATAAAGAACAGCAGTCTTACTTTGAAGAAGGGGATTTCTTAATTACAGGTATCGTAAATAATATGTATCTAGAAAATGAAAAAGGAATTGAAAGAATTAATCTAAATTCTTTGGCAAAAAAACTTAATGAGAATAACTGCATTTTAGAAAGCTTAGAATCAAAGTTAACAGGGCAATATTGCCTCATTATTTTCCATAAAAAGGAGAAGAAGATTTGTGTAATAAGAGATCATTTTGGTTTCATTCCCTTTTATTATTGCCTCTCAGATAAAGGTTTGATCTTTTCTACTGATTATAAGATTCTAGAAGATTTACTTATATCGAATCTAACTCTTAATTTAGACAGTTTGTCCGATTATATAGATTTGAATATACCTGAATTGAGCTCAACTTTTTTTAAGGAGATTAATAAACTCGAACCCTCTCATAAGCTTAATTTAGAGAATAATGGTTTGTTTGTAAATAAACCTTATAAAAATAGAACAGAATTAAGCAATTCAATAATTAGTGAAGAAGAAAAAATTATTCAATTTAAATACCTATTAGATACTAGTGTTAGGAAAAGAATTAGTAATGAAAACAAAACGAACAAGTTAGGTTTGTTGCTAAGTGGAGGTCTTGATTCTTCAGTTATTGGATTATCTCTTAGGAGCTCTTTTCAAGGAGAAATCATCTCATATTCTATGAATTATTCTGGTGAAGATTTAGAAAAAAGAGTAGACGAATCCAAGTATCAAAGAAAAATCATAGATAAAATTCAATCAAAGCATTTTAGTGAATCAATGAAATTTTCTCCATTTCAATCAATTAATCAGGACTTATCCTTATTTGGTCAACCATATCACTTTCCAAATATACATATTTATAGAAATGCATATGAAAATTTCAAAAGAAATGGAGTTAAAGTTTATTTTGATGGATATGATGGAGATACAGTTGTCTCGCATGGCTACGAATACTTAAAAGAGCTAGCTATAAAACTTAGGATATTTAGCTTATTTAATGCCTTAAAGGGGTACTCTAATCTTAGAGAGCAAAGAACAATTTGGTTTTTAAAGTTCATTTATAATGTGCTTAAAGATCAATTTTTACAGAAATTGGGTTATCAATTCTCGATTCTAAAAAATAAAAGAAAAATAAAATGGATCACTACATTTTTTTCTTCTCATAAAGAAAGATTAGAAAACCCCTTGATATCCCTTGGATTAGAATATACATATAAAATGGATTCTTTCTTTGGGATAAGAAGAGAATGTCCCTTTTTAGACTCTCAGCTTACTGGTTTCACTTCGTCTCTTCCTTCAAAAATGAAATATGGAAAAGGCGAAACAAGATTTATTATGAGGGAGGCTTATAAAGAAGAATTACCTAAAATAATTTATGAGAGGCTCAATAAAGCTAACTTAGGCTTAGGCCTTGTTTATTTTTTTTCCCTATCAGATTTAAGACTAATCAAAAGAGAGAGGAAATCTATTCATCCAACTTTAGCTAAATTAATTGATTTAAACTCTCTAGACATAATGATTGAAGAAATAGACCTTAGAAAGGAGAAAATTAAAACAGATAGTTATATGTACCTACTTAATTTTTGTATATTAAATTCTTGGTTGAAAGAAATTGTTGTAAACAAAGGATAAATTACCTAGAATAAACGGTCTATGAAAAATAAATGGGAAAAGCCTAAATTAAAAAAGTTAGGTAATGCAAAGCAATTAACAAAAAATGTAAACAATCTTGGTCCTGGTGACAGCCAATTTAGTTTGTTAGCTCCATCTTAAAATTAATCTCTTAATTTTTTAAAAATCAAATCTTACCAAGCTTATAAGCATATAATTAAAACAGATCTACCACTGGATATATTTGGTTGTAGAGAGATTACTGCTCCAAAAGAAAGTAATTTTGATATTAGTATAAAAAGAATTCCTACAAAGTATCGTCTAGATAAAAAGTATAAAGCTAACCAGACTGAATTAGATGACAAGTACGGATATTACTTCTCTCCACACTGTGGTTTATTTGAATTCTTTGAAGGTAAAGAAATAAAGGTTTCTTATTTTGATGAAGATATAAAAGAGATTACGAGAACACTTCTGAATTATCCAATTTCATGCATTCTAAGGCAAAGGGGGTTTAGTATTCTTCATGCAAGTTGCATCAAATTTCAAGATAAGACAATTCTTTTTGCTGGTAGCTCTGGTTCAGCTAAATCATCTTTAGCAGCGATCTTTTTATCTAAAGGAGCAAAATTAATTTCTGAAGATATTTCTTCCATAGAAATAGTGGAAAATAGAGCATATATCTTGCCGACTTATCCTTGGATAAAGCTATCAAATGAGATAAATGATCATTTAAAATTGTTTCCTAATGAAGGGATTCCTTTCCCAAAAGAGAATCTTAAGAGAATGGGGTTTATAGCTAAAGACCATTTTGAAGATGAAATAAGAGAAATAGACTATATTATTTTTCCTGAATGGTCAGAGAAAATACAGTTGAAAAAGTTAAGTTTAGAAGATTCTTTAAAGCATTTATTAGAATCTTCATATGGCTTTTTTGATTCTGCCAGGAAAATAAATAAATTAGATTTTAATAATTATACTCATTTAATTAAGAAGACGAATATGTTTAGATTGAAGCACACTAAGGTTATAAGCGATCTAGATTTAACTTATAATGAACTTTTAAGTATTTTTGATTAATTTAAGGGATTTAGATATGAAGATAATTGTTGTGAGTGGAGGTTTTGACCCAATCCATTCTGGGCATATAGCTTACTTTAGTTCTGCTTCTGAGTTAGGAGACCAATTAATAGTTGCCCTTAATAGTGATGAGTGGCTCTCTAAAAAGAAGGGAAAGCCATTTATGAATTTTTCAGAAAGAAAGAGCATTATAGAAAGCCTGGCAATGGTAGATAAAGTTATTGACTTTGAAGATGATGAAGAAGGTAGCTGCATACTTGCTTTAGAAAAAGTGAAAAGACTATATCCTGAAGACAAGATAATTTTTTGTAATGGAGGTGATAGAAATAAGAAAAATATACCAGAAATGAAAGTTCAAGGTATAGACTTTGAGTTTTCAGTAGGAGGGGACGATAAATTAAATTCATCTAGTTGGATACTTAAAGAATATCAATTTCCAAGTGAAGAAAGGGTTTGGGGGAAATTTTACAATTTATTTGAACAGGCCAATGTAAAAGTTAAAGAGCTCATTGTCTCTCCTAGGGGCGGAATGAGTTACCAAAAGCACCATAAAAGATCTGAAATATGGCTTGTTTCAGAAGGTCGTTGCACTATCAATCACTCAGAGAAAGATGATGATAAATACCAGACTACTGATTTAAAAAGGTTTGATCACTTCATTGTTCCTGTAAATTCTTGGCATCAAATAACTAATCCATATGACGAAGAATGTAGAATTATTGAGATCCAATATGGTGAAGAGTGCATTGAAGAAGATATCGAAAGATTAAGATATTACGAACCTTAATCAATCTAATTAATTCAATTACTTCGGTAAATTTTAGGTGGTGCCCAGAGGTGGAATCGAACCACCGACACAAGGATTTTCAGTCCTTTGCTCTACCAACTGAGCTATCTGGGCAAATTAGAAGCTGCGATTGTATACAAAAACTAAAAAGATAAGAAGTCATAC
>MDSW01175095.1_pt1 | contig 15993 bp, 14 predicted proteins | sample 811171 | NCBI WGS metagenome assembly MDSW01 (sample SAMN05326641, study PRJNA326480) | marine metagenome | isolation source: seawater | place: Atlantic Ocean: North West | collected 2012
CGGCACGGCCGCAGCCATCATAGCCATGCCACCGGCGGCCGCGGCGCACATCAGAATGCGGCGCAGGGATCGATTGAACATTTGGTAACCTCCCGTTACGTCAGACACAGGACAGCCCATTCCATGGACGGTCCGGATACGGGGAGATTACGCTAAAAACAGCCGAATGACGAATTGATTTTAAGTGAAGGTCATAAGTACTGGTTATTAATAATCCACTTAGCGGCGACCACCACCAGCAAATTGGAATTACGAGATACTCAAAAATGTCTGCATGAGTTCTTCATATGCAATTGTTTTATTTGGCTTTTAAATTTCGAATGGAATTTTTCCTCTGCAAAGTCCCACAAATTCGGGACAGGCCAGCCAAAAGAAATAACTATTCACTAAAGAATGGTGCCGCGGATTTCTCCGCAGCACCTTTTCTCATTCGAATGGAAACCGGACCTGGGGCCGGCTCCCATACAAGGGTAAGACTTACTTGCTGCCTTTGGTACGCCAGCTGTCGGCGTAGTTCTCGCGCGCTTCGCTGGCATAAGGCGTCGGAGCGACACGCACGCGGATTTCCGCCTGCTTGTGCGGTTCCGTCGACGTCTTGCCGGTGGTTTCCGGCTCGCCCCAGATCATGGTCAGAACATCGCCTTCCTCAACGCTGGCATCGACGACACCGAGCGACAACAGGCAGCGCTCATTGAACGAGTAACCGTTGAACATGGACATGCCGACCATCTTGTCGCCGTGCATGACCATGTCCGCGCTGGTGGACGCGTAGTTCGGCTGCGGGAAATCGATCCACTTGTAAGGCGTCCCCTGCTCGAAGCTGGAGGCGATGACCTTGAGCACATCTTCCCGGTTCCATTCGAAGGTGACCTTCTTGCGGTTGGTCTGCCCCTTCATCTTGGTCAGGGCCGCCTTGCCGATGAAGTCGTCCTTCTTCCAGCCGATGTAGAAGTCATAACCAAGCTCGAACGGGTTGACGTAGTAATCTTCGATGTTGTCGGACACGAAGGACCCGCCGATGGCGCCGGCTGCCTCGTAGGAATCCGCACCAAGCCACTGGCGGTATTCGGCCAGCATGCCGTCCCCGGTGTAGATGCCCGGCAGCGGCGACGGAATCCAGCCGGATTCCAGGGTGTTGGTCGAATAGGCGCGGCTACCGCAAAGCACCAGATTGACACCGGCATCCCGCGCCGCCTGCAGGATCGTCGCGTGGATATACGCCTTGTCCTCATAAGGACCCCAGATTTCCAGGCCCGGCGCGCCGGACATGCCATGACGAAGCGCCTGAACCTTCTTGGAACCGACGTTGATCCAGTCGACGTGGAAGAACTTGATGTCCGGCACGGGACCGCCGTTCATCTTTTCAAAGATCTTCGGCGCATCGGGGCCCTGGATCTGATAGCGGTAATGAGTACGCAGCACGCGCTCGCCGTCCGGACGGGAGGGAGAGCGGGGATCGTGCTTGATGCGGACATTCCACTTGCCATAGGCAGCACAGAACATCAGCCAGTTCGAAGTCGGCGCACGGCCGACGAGAATGAACTTGTCTTCACGCTCGCGGAAAATGATGTGATCGCCGATCACGTGTCCGTTCGGGGTCACCGGCACGAAGTGCTTGGCGCGGTTGAGGTTGAAGTTTCCGAACGCGTTGATGCCATGATAGGCGAGGAAATCCTCGGCCTGAGGACCTTCGACAATCAGTTCATCCATGTGATGAGTCTGATCGAAAAGGACGGCCGATTCGCGCCAGGCCCGCTGCTCGTCACGCCAGTTGCTGAATTCCGGCGCCACGACCGGGTATACATACATCCCAATCTTCGAATTGCGGAGCAGGTTCACGGCACCGCCGCTTTGAGACAAAACGGCTTCCAAGCTGGATACAGACATACTTCTTCCTCCCTAGGACAGAAACTAGATGTATACATTCCTTATCAAAATACGCGCTGAATGCCAGAAAAATTTTCAGAATGTATGCTTTTCCGCTTCGAGTGGAACTTCAGACCCCATCCCAGCCCGCCCGACGGGGCAGGTCCGGGTCAGGTCTTGATAAGGGCCAGGCTTGCCACCTGCTGAACCATTCCGGCCTTTTCCTTCATGACATATTCCAGGTCACGCCGGGCGGTACGGGCGTGTTCGCGAGCCAGTGCCTCGGCCCGCGCCCCTTCCCGGTTCCTGATCGCCGAAATCATTTCGCGATGTTGGGCCTGGGCGAGTTCGAGCGAGCCCCGACGGCTTTCCATCTGCATCTTGTCCGGCAGAAAGGCAGAGGGAGATGCGAAAGGCAGACGAACGACCCGCTCCAGTTCGCGCTGGATGATCTTGCTGCCGGAGAGACCTGCGAGCGCTTCGTGAAATTCGGCGTTCAGCTTGGAATAACAGTCGAAATCGACATCGCCGTCATCCTTGAAACAGTCATCGATCCCGTTGACGATCTCGGTGATCCGGGTCAGATCCTCAGCCCCGACACCGCGCTCCGCAGCCAATCGTGCGACCGTGCCTTCAAGGACCCCGCGCAACTCGATGGCATCGATCACATCGTCCAGGCCGAATTCCCGCACAACGAAGCCCGCGCTTTTCGCCCTTTCCAGCAGGCCTTCCTCCGCCAGCCGAGACATCGCTTCGCGGACCGGTGTTCGGGAAATATTGAGCATTTCGGCCAGAGGAACTTCGAACAATCGCTCCCCTCCCTTGAATTCCCCGCTCAGGATCCGTTGCCGAAGTTCCGTCAAAGCCCGGATTGTGTGGCTACTACCCCCTGTATCCGCCATTCCCTTACTGCTACTCCCTTTTTCCCATGCTGATGACAATTCGCGCCAAGTATACATAACATGTGGCGCTTGGGTGAGATTAGTCTCAATTTCCACGATCGGAGTGCATTCGTTGTGGGCTGAGGGCCGATACCTGCATCCCTGATTTGATCGTAAACCGTCGTGTTGTTTGATAAATGTCACGAAGGGCTGGCATTAGGTCTCTTAAGTTGGCCAAACAGCATTGGAGGTTTTCATGTCTGGTCGCGGATTTGTTCTTGGGGCCGCTGCCGCTGCAGCGGGCCTGTTGCTGGTTCCGGGCGTCGCTGCGGCCGTGGCACGTGCCGGGCGGCCGGTCGTGCGTGCTGCGATGAAGACCGGCGCAACCGCCTTTGACGAATTCCGCAAGGCCGGAGCCGAGGCTTACGAGCATTTCGAGGATATGGCTGCCGAAGTGCGCGCCGAAATGGGCGGAGCCGCCGATGAGGCGGGCACGGCCGAAGATGCCGCTCACGCGGATACGGCATCGGGACCGGAACGTGCCTGAGACGGTCGCCTCCCCCTTTCCCGTTTATATCGCCCATGCCACAGACGGGCGGGCTCGGTTGCGCGCTGTCGGAAAACCGTCGGAAGACGCCTGGCATGCCGCGCTGGATGCCCTGGCCGTTGTCCCCGGCATCACCCGGACCCTTGCGCGCCCCAATACCGGCAGCCTGATCATCGAGGCGGATCTCGCCGAAGACGCCCTTCGCACCCTTCTGGAGACAGCGGACTGTCTGAAACTCAAACAAAAGCCGCCCGTCCCTCCCCTCGGCATGGCCCTGCAGCTTGGCGTTCTGCAAACCGACGAACAGGTCCGCAGGCGGACCTTCGGACAGCTCAACCTGCACACGGCCCTCGGCGCGATTCTTCTGGTAGCCGCACTGGTCCAGTTGGGGCGCGGGCGCGTTTTCGGACCGACCGCAACGCTTCTGGTCAATGCGCTGGCGCTTCTGGAGACCGGGTCAAGGCCCCGCTAGCCTAAAGCGCCACCGGCCTGTCCCAGGGAAGGTCCATGTCGCTCCGGCCAAAATGGCCATAACGGGAAAGCGCCCGGTAGAACCCGTCCCCGGAAGACGACGGCAGCGTCCACAGACCCAGTTGCTCGACGATTGCCCCCACCCGGAAATCGCATTTTTCGGCAAGCAGCGCCGAAATTTCCGGTTCCGGTTTCACCGCGGTGTCGAAACAGTCGATCTCGATGCTGGCAGGCCCCCGTTCGCCGGGAACGTAGGAAAGCTGCACCTCGCATTCGCGCGCAAGACCGGCGGCAACCACGCTGACGGCAGCCTGACGGGCCGCATAGGCGGCGATCCGGTCGATGCGCGAGGGATCCTTGCCACTCAAGGCCGAACCGCTCTGGCGGGCATAACCGCCGTAAAAATCGCTGGTCGTCTTGCGCCCGGTGAGCCCCGCATGGGCTTTCGGACCGCCCGTTCCCGGCACCGGATGAACCGAAAAGCGGATATCCCTTGCCGGTTCGAGCCCCCTTGCGGCCATGACCGGATCTACAATTGCCTTTCGAAGCTTCGCAGCCAGCTCGTCTTCGCTCGCGCGCTCCTCGCCGCATGTGAAAATACCGAGCGCGATGCCGGTGATGTCCATTGGTTTCCGGTTCGCGAACCGGACCGCGACCTGCGCCTGGGCATCGGCGGCCAGCCAGGAAGAAAAGCCGGCCTTTGCCATGCGTTCCAGCTCCAGGCTTATGTCACGGGCGCAGATGATCGGCAAAGGCATGCGCTCCGGTGTCTGGTCGCAGGCAAAACCGAAAGCCGTCGTCATCCGGGTGGCGACAGCATCGCCCCCATCGACCGGCCCCACCAGCTCCGGCGTTTCCACCAGATCCAGAATGACCGTCGTCGGAGCCTCGCCCGCCATCTGGACATACCCTTCTTCCGCCAGGACGCGCCGTGCGACGCTTGCGGGATCAAAGGTCAACGGCGCCCCGTGGCGTACAGACAGAAACACGACGCCGCTTGCGAGCGCGCATTCGGCGACACAACCCACAGCAGGGCTGCTTGTCAGGCAGGCATCGACAATCGCATCGCTGATCTGATCGGACAACTTGTCCGGATGGGCTGCGGTGACGGCCTCCGACATCAAAACAAAATCACGCATTTGGCGGGTCCTCCGGATCCAGATGCAATTGAATGCTGCGGCGCGCGAGCACGGTTGCCAGCGGAATGGCCGCAGCCCCGAGCGAGAGAGCCATGTCCGACGCGCGCAGGGGCGCAATGCCGAGCAGACGGCGCAGAAAGGGAACGAAGAACGGCATGGCCCCCAGCGCTGAGGATCCAAGCAACGCCAGGTCCAGCGTCCGGTTCTCCAGCAGCTTTTCGGGATGCAGTTTCTTCGGATCGGTCCGCTGGCAGACGAGTGTATAAAGCAGTTGCGCCTGCGACAGGGTCAGGAAGGTCATGCCTCGGGTTTCAGGCCCCGGACCGTAGCGGGCCAGCCCGACCAGATGGGACAAAAGGGCGGAAACCGCGATGACCCCACTATCCTGGGCCATGCGGGCAAAATCCCGCTCAGGCACAATATGCTCTCCCGCCATCCGCGGCGGGCGGTCCATCACGTCCGGATCCGGGTCGGCGAGAGCAAGGCCGAGACCGGGAAAGACGTCGGTGACCAGATTGATCCACAAGAGTTCCATCGGCGTTTCGAGTTCCCCCGGTCCGTGCAGGGCCTCCAGGATCGAAACCGCGATTTCCGACATGTTGGTGGTCACCAGATATTCCAGCGAGCGGCGGATGTTCCGGTAAATCGCCCTGCCTTGAGCGATCGCCTCGACAAGGGTTTCCAGATTGTCGTCGCGGATGACGACATTGGCAACATCCCGGGCGAGTTCGGTCCCGCTCTCGCCCATGGCAATGCCGATATTTGCCGCCGCCAGAGCCGGTGCGTCATTGACCCCGTCTCCGGTCATGGCCACGATCCGGCCGCTGGCCTGGAGCGCCTTGACGATGGCGAGTTTCTGATGGCTGGCAACGCGGGCAAACACATGCGTGTCCTGGGCAAGGCCCGCCAGCAGATCCGGCGACAGATCTGCAATCGATGTCGAGTCGATGACCCGAAGCGCGCCGCCGCCGCTCAATTCGACTTCGTCCGCCACGGCCGCGGCCGTGGCGGCCTGATCGCCGGTGATCAGCACGGGCCGGATCCCGGCGCGGCGGATCTTCCGGATGAGCGCCTTCGCCCCCGGCCGCACCGGATCGACCATGGCCAGCATACCGACGAACTCCAAACCCTGCGGGTCCGCATCCGGATTGTCGGTATGTCCCCGAGCGAAAGCGAGAACGCGGGCCGGACGGGCGGCAAGACGCTCGTTGAGTTCGATGATCCGTTTTCTGTCCGAGGCCTCAAGCGGCACCGAGCCTTCGGCCGTCACAAGCCGGTTGCAGCGGTTCAGGACATCCTCAGGGGATCCTTTCAAGGTCAGAAGCAGACGGTCATCGCCCGGCTCCTCATGAAGCGTCGCCATCCAGGGCCGGCCGGGCTTACGTTCGATCGTCGCTTTTCGCGGATAGTGCTGCCGCAATTGGCCGGCGTCGAGACCTTGCGATAGCGCGAACCCCAGGATGGCATGTTCCGTCTGGGACGAGCCGTTCGCAGCGCCGTCCTCGACCGAAGCGTCGTTGTTGAGCACAGCCAGCGCCGCGAGCACGTCAAGGTCCGCTTTACGATCGAGAGGCACTTCCTCGCCTCCGGCGACCGCGGTTACCACCTCCATCCGGTTCTGGGTGAGCGTGCCGGTCTTGTCGAGGCACAGTACCTGCAAGGCGCCCATGCTTTCCACTGCGCTCAACTGGCGGATCAGGATCCCCCTGCGCTGCATCCGGCCCAGGCCGAGCGAAAGGGTCGTCGTCGCCACCATCGGCAGGCCTTCGGGAACGGCGGCGACCGCAAGTGCCAACGCATCCTTCAGGATCATCGATGTGGAGTAGCCGCGCAGGATCCCGATGCCGGCAAAGACGCCGCAAGCCGCAAGGCTGGCGATCGCGAGCTTGCTTCCGAGACGGTCGAGTTCGGCTTCCACAGGCGCCTGGGGACGCGTTGCGGTGGACGACAGGCGCTGCAGGCGTGCAGCTTCCGTGTCACCGGCAGTCGCAACCACGACCGCCCTCCCCCGGCCTTCCGCCACGATGGTGCCGGCATAAAGCATGGTCGACCGGTCGCCGATCGGCGTATCGCGCAAAAGCCGGTCCGTATCGCACTTCGCCACGGGCATGCTCTCACCGGTCAGGGTGGATTCGTCCACCATGAGGCCATCGACCGAAACAAGCCGGGCGTCGGCAGGCACCAGGCTCCCCGCCGAGACCAGAACCACATCGCCGGAAACCAGCCGGCTGGATGGCAGGTTCAGGACCGCGCCGTCCCGCAGGACACGAACCGGATGCTCGCTTTGGCCTGTCAGCGCGTGGATCCTGCGCTCCGCCTGACCTTCGGTCACGTATCCCAGAACTCCGTTGAGCGCGACAACGGACAGCGTGGCGACCGCATCGGCAACGCCTCCGGTTGCAAAGGAAACCGCAGCCGATCCGACGAGCATCATCACCGGCAGGCCCTCGAACTGCTTGGCAAAGAGCGCCAGATTGGACGGGCCGGCTTCGTGCGGCAGGACGTTCGGGCCGAAGCGTTTCAGCCGGGCCGCCGCTTCGCGGCTGTCGAGGCCCCTGGTTTCGTCGCTCCCGAACGACCCGATGACCTCACCGGCTGGCCGACAATGCCAAGCCGGCACGTCGCGCGCCGCCGTGCGAACGCGCCGCCTCGCCGGTCTTTTACCCGCTTCTTTTCGTTCCCTTGGCGGGGATGCTGCAGCATGTTGCGCAGGGTCGTCGATCAGGCTCAGAAGACCGGAGATCTGTTTGCGGATATCCTCGGCGTCAATCTTCGGATCGTGGGTGACAATCAGGCTGCCGGTCATGCTGCGTGCGTTGACGCTCCTGATTCCGGAGAGGCCGCGGACATGTGTCACCAGATTTCTTGCCCGCTCCGGCCTGTTCAGAATCCGGGGAATTTTCAGGCGTAGACGGCCCGGCACGGCAGAATGAACGATTTCCGGCATCATGGTATAAAGCGTCACGGGCAGCCCTTCGCGGTCGCGCCAGCTTATCGCATTTTCACTGCAGATATTTGACAAGGCTCAAGCACGGAATGCAAAAGCGCAGTCGGATCAGTGTATTGGGAGCAACCGTCGAAAACAGGCACTTCGGCTTGCACTTTCGGCGGCACCAATTCCCTTTTGGATGATTTCGTGCAGGTATCGGCAATGACTGGATTCAGGGCTTCGCCGAAGCTATCACGGATAAAGGTTGGATCCGGATCCGCACAAGACGTCACAATCCACGCCAACGACCAAAAGAGTTAATTTTGTCTTGCTCAAGAGGCATAACCAAAACTACCTTTCCGCTAGGTGCACGGGCATACAATCGAAATCATTGCTTCGTTGTAGGAGGCGGTTTCGAGGAGAACGACTTCGATGAGCAAAGAAAATAACGATGCATTGACAGACGCATTCAATGCCGACGCCTACTGGGCAACAACTAACTCCAACGTGGAGCAGCAACTCGCGGACCTTCTGGAAGAAGCCCGCAAATACAGTGTCGACCCATTCGTCCGGTCCATCTGCGGTCAGTTGTTCGACCATCCACAGCCTGAAACACTTGTCGGCTGGCAAGCTGAGTTGCTGATAGAAGCGGTCAGCGAGCTCGTATACTGTGCCAGGTCCCAGCAGGAAGCCCATTCGTGACGACCGTTATGGCAGATGATTTTGTAGTCCGTTTTGACCTCGATGACATCCTTCGCGGCGGCGCCGATGATACGGCACGCGCGCTCCTTGACACATGGCGCACCAACGGCGGGCGCATCTGCGAGGAAATCGCAGGATTTACCGATCAACTCGTGATCCTGGACGGACAGCCGCAGAAGACGGATTCGCCGCAGGTGCTCTTCCACGGCGTCAATTCGCTGCTCAAGCGAAATCTGGGCAACACCCCGGTGACGGACAGTCCGCAGATCAAGCGAAACGATTTTTCCGCGGACTACCGTCGCATGTGCGCTGAGGCCTATTTCGATACGGCATCGGACATGCAGCCGATCTTCGATCTGGTCCGGGTGTCCCGGCCGATGATTTCAGGCGACTATCAGCAGCAGACCTATCACCGGCTGCTTCTGCCGGTGTTCACCGATCAGGGCGCCCGTTTCACGCTTTGCTATTCGCTGGATCTGGAGCCACCCCGATATCCAGTGGCGAGTTCGCGACAATCGCAACTCCCTGAGGCGGGCACAGCAGGAAGCATAAATCTGAATATGCCCTGTTTTCCGGCGCTGCATCCCAGATAAACCCGCTTGGCCAAACGGTCGGAAACCCCCAGCGGAACGGCAGACCCTTGGCTGCGTGGTGACGGGCCATCCAGCCATAGATGTTGGCCGGACGCCATTCCAGGTAACATCCGAGAATGCACAGACGCACCAGATAGGCCGCGACATCGGAACCCGCCAGGGCAGGATCCACGGAGGTATCGCCGATATAGGCGAACGGCCCGGTCAGTCCTGCCGCGAACGGAACGGAAGTCGGCGCCAGGCGGGCCTGCCCGCCTCCTTCCGCCCGGTAATTCCGATACCAGAACCGCTGAATGTAATCCCGCAGGTCCCAACCGGCCACGTCGTCATAACGATTGGCGGTGGTACAGACCGTCCGGCCGGTTTCATCGTGCCCGGTCACGCCGAAAAAGCGGCTCGGCGGCAGCGTGTTCATATCATCGCGAAAATATTCGCCGACGACCCGTTTCTTGGATTCGGCGACCGCCGCGGCGTAACTGGGGACAGTGTCATGCCAGCGAAGCTCGGCGACGCCGAGCTCCATCAGTTTGCCGCAGAGTGCAATCACGGATCTGGACAGGTCCAGGGAATTCAACCCTCCCCTCTCCGTTTCGGCAGCGGCAATCCTGATATTCCATGCTTTGAGATCTTGGATAGTCATCATTTTCTCCATGCGGACAGATGCGCTGATACGCATCCCTGCCCCCCGTCCGCATCGTTCCCACCGCAAATCCGATCATCCGCAGCGGTCGAATTCCGGCCGGGAAGCGATTGGAATTACCCTCGCTTTCGAACCGCATGACCTGCGCCCAGGAACCGAAACAGATTTACCAGCCTGTGCTGTCACACGTTCTGATATGAGAGTCCCAACAGCACACAACTGAGGGATTCGTATAATGACCGCCTCTGTACAAAACGCACTGTCCGCACTCGGCAAGCTCCAGGACGGCCTTCAGGAACTCGGCCATGAACGCCTGAACGCCGTGGCGGATGTCGTTGGGAAATGCCTGCGCTCCCTGGCGTCTCAGGTGGAATTCTACGAAAGCGCAAAGGCCCCTCTGCGCAGTGTCATTGTCGACCGCGACGGTCAGGAAACGCAGCAGGTCACAGGCATGCGAATGGAAGCGATCCATCTCAAGGGCACGGACCATGTGGTCTACGGCAAGCCGGAGGCCATCGCTGCCTTGCGCGCGTTGCTTCCCGAGGCAAGCACCGGCGATGACAGTTGGGAAGTCTATTTCTGAGCCGACGCTGGCGGTGGCCGGAAAGATCCTAACGCCGCTCTGGCGCCGGCGGCGGATTGTCGATGAACTGCCGTGCAGCGGTGGCTTGCCGGGGGTCGGCTTTTTCCATTAGCGTGTAAGCCCGTTCGGCCAGCTCGGGCTTGCCGCCGCGGACACCGGCCTGGATGGCCAAACGCAAGGCCTGCTGATCGTCCGGCAGGGCCGTCAAAATGAACTCCGCGTGCGGCAGCATGGCCTCGAACCGTCCTGCCAGCTGCAGGGAAACCAGCAGGGACAAACGGGCATTCAGGGAATGGGGCACTTGATCGACCGCCGCCTGATGCAGGACGGTCGCCCGATCGAACGCCCCTGCCATGGCCAGCGTACGCCCGGCTTCCAGGTAGAGGCCTTCATTCTCCGCCGACATGCAGGCGACTTGGAGCTTTTCGATCAGCCTGACGGCGGCCTGTCCGGCTTCAGCCGACGCAATCGTGTCAAGCGCCAGTTCACAGTCGGCCAGTGCCCTGCCGAGTTCGGCCTGCACCGCCTCCGCATTCGCCGCGCTTCGCCCCTGCAGCAAGTCGCGTACATCCCGAACCGGCAAGGCTTCGAAACGTCCCTCACCGCCGCCGGCGGCAATTCCGGCAAGCCGGCCGTTCGGATCGACAAGCGCGCCGCCGCTCACGCCCGGCTGCATGAAGCTTGTGACCTGAAGGCGCCCGAGATCCGCCGCCGGTTCGGGCGGCAAAAGCAGCATACCCGGCTGAAAAACCCGGATCTGCCGTTGCCCGATATCCGCACCGACCGCGTAAAGGGCTGCGTTCACGTCGCCGTCCTCGTCCGGGTTCAACACAAGCCCGTCTTCGGGAAGGCCTTCGACTTCGATCAATGCAAGATCGCCCCTGTAGGCAGACGGCACCACCTTGCCTTTCAGAGGACCATACGGCGTGAACACCGTCGCCTCGGCCCGGTCAGCGATCACGTGACGGCTGGTCACCAGAAGTTTTTTGCCGATGCGAACAGCACTTGCCAGCGGATCGAAGCTTTCCACCGGGAAAACGGCCTGCCGTGTCCGGCACACCGCCTTCGCATAGGGACAGTCGGGCGTTCCGGTGGCCGAGTTTGCCGCCTTTCGAGATGCGTCAGAGGTATCACCAAAGGAAAGACTGGCCCTGGCCTCCTGCCCGGAGCGCACATAGACGACTTCGGCTGTGTCGCCCGGACGGACGAGCGACAGCGTGCTGACAACATCGCGCGGATGACGGACGGCGCGGCCGGCAACGGCGACAAGCAGGTCGCCGACCTGAAGCCCCGCCTTTGCCGCCGGTCCGTCGGAAAGCGAGGCAACCTTGACACCCGCGCGGATCGCAAGCTCCGAACGGGGCGGCAGTTCGAGCCCCCAGCCCGCCGACACATAGTCGACCCGGCCATCGTCATCGAGGTCTTCGACCACGCGTTTGAGCAAATCCGCCGAGACGGCGAAATTGACGCCGATATTGGTGTCGCCAGCCGAGGCGAATATCGCCGACATCATGCCGACGAGGCGACCGTCCGCGTCCACCAGTGCGCCGCCGGAACTGCCCGGATTGGCCGCGGCATCGGTCTGGATGAAATCCTCGACGGGATTGAACCCGGCATTGGCGACATGACGGGCAGAAACCACGCCGCAGGTCACCGACAGATCGAGGCCATAGGCATTGGAAACGATACAGACCGGCTCGGCGAGAGACGGCGCCGGCGCGAGGTCGAATATGGGCAGGTCCGCCTTCACATCGAGCAGCGCGACATCCGATGCCGTATCGAAAGCCCTCAGCCTTGCCGGCAGGATCCGCCCGTCGAACAGGCGCACATCGATCCGCGGTTCAGGCATCCGGGTGGCCGGTTCCACCACATGGTAGGCCGTGGCAATCAGACCGTCCGGACCGACGACAACGCCGGAGCCCTCAGGCGCCTTGCCCGCAGGCGTTCCTGCTCCGCCTTGCGGCTTTCCGGGCCAGAGCGGCAAGACCGAGACGACCGACTGCAGCGTCCTTTCCGGAAAGGCCTCCGCCTGCCGGGTTTCCATCGGCAGCAAAACGAAGACCATCAGAACAGCCACCAGAGACTGGCGCAGACGGCTCGGCGGCAATGGCGGACGCATCAGTCGGGCTCCGTATTCGGTCAGTTGGCCAGAGTATCGACGCATCAACATAGAGCAGGAACGCTATCCGGACAAAACCAAGGAAACCTTCTTCTGGACGAAGCGGCTGCTGATGATAAGCTCTGGTCGACCGGGAGGAGGTCCATGCGTCTTTCGACATGCCTTGTTTTTCTTTTGCTTGGTCTCGGCCTGGCGAAAGCCGCCACAGCAGGGGACAAGCCAAGGCCGTTTGCTGCCTTCGACATGGCCGGCCCCTCGATCCTGAACGATCCGTTTGACCTGGCCTTCGGGCCCGACGGGCGGCTCTATGTCGCCGACAAGCGCGGCGACAGGATCGCGGTCCTCGATCCCGAAACGCTGACCCTCGTCGAATCCGTTGCGTCCGGACAGCTGCCCGACGTCCATGACATTTCTTTTAGCCGGAACGGCGCCGCTGCGGTTGCGGCGACCGGCCTTGGTGCGGTGCTGATCTTCGATCGGCTGGAAGGCGACAGACCGCAGGCCTTCGACTTCCTGCCCGCCTCCAGCACGGAAGGGGTCCTGGCCCATTCCAATGGCAGGATCTACGCCACCACAGGAACGACCGGACGCCTGGTCGCCTTTCAGGATGGCGAGGAAATCGGCTCGGTCGGCGGCCTGTTCGGAACCCATGACGTGGCCGAAGCCCCGGATGGCACCATCTGGGTCGCCTGCACCCGCAGCCGGCGACTGGTCAAGTTCAGCCCGGACCTGAAGGAACTCCAGGTTCTGGATCAGCCGAAATTCGGCTTCCTTGCGCCCCGTTATCTCGATATCGACGCCCTGGGCCGTCTTGTTGTCGCCGACAGCGATGCGCAGCGGGTTCTTCTGATCGATCCGGACGGGCCGGACGGCGGCACGCTTCTGGGGGTCTTGGGCGATGGATCTCCCGGGGCCGGAGCGAACAAGTTCGCCAATCCGGAAGGCGTCGCGATCCGCGGCAATGACTATTATATTTCCGATTCCGGCAACAACCGCATCGTCCGCTACACGGTCGTCACGAATTAGGACTATCCTTGGAAGAACCCGTTTCCCCCCCGGACAATTCAGCCCCTCCCAGAATACCGCCGGTTTTCCTGCTGGTCTTTCTGCAGGCGGTCGTATCGGCCGCAAGCCTCGTCGTCGAGATCGTAGCCGGCCGTATGCTTGCCCCTTACGTCGGCATGTCTCTTTACACCTGGACCTCGATCATCGCCGTGGTGCTGGCCGGGTTTTCGGCCGGCCACTGGGCCGGTGGGCGACTTGCCGAAAGACCCGTGGCCACCGGCCTTATGGCGACCGGGTTTGGGCTGGCAGGGGCGGCCCTGACCACGGCCGCCGCCGTTTTCCTGCTGCGCTGGAGCGCGGAACCGGTCATTAACGCGCTGACGGCTCCCATCGCCTCGATCACCGCGATTTCCATGATCGTCTTTTTCCTGCCGTCGTTTTTCGCCGGCATCCCGGCACCGGTTCTTGCCCGTATCGCTGTGGATACGGACCGTGCAAAGGCCGGGCGGGCCCTCGGTGCGATGTTCGCGGCCGGTGCCCTCGGCGCCATCGCCGGAACGCTGCTGGCCGGTTTCGTCTTCATCTCGTTCCTCGGCACCATCGGAACCCTGGCGGTCGTCACCGCCACCTACGTCCTTTGCGCAGCGCTCCTGCTTGGCCTGGCACGCCGGAAAACCCCGGCGATCGTTCCGGCCGCCATTGTCCTTGGCGCGGCCCTGATCTTGGCCGGATCCGGTTTGGCCGCGGAAAACCCATGCAAACGGGAAAGCAACTATTTCTGCATTCGGGTCGTGGATGTCTATCCGGAGGCGAAAACGCCGGTCAGGCTGATGGTGCTTGACCATCTCGCCCACGGAATTTCGGCGCGCGACTTTCCTGAGGTCATGTTCACGCCGCATGCCTCCATGCTGGAACTGATTGCCAGAACCCGCATGGAGGACCGGCCGTATTCCGCGTTCTTTATCGGTGGCGGCACCTATTCGATCCCCCGGGCCTGGGGACCGAAGCCACAGGTTAAGGTCACGGTGGCCGAGATCGATCCGGCGGTGACCGAAATGGCGGAAAAGTATTTCTGGTTCGATCCCGCAGTTGCCCGGATTTTCCACGAGGACGCCAGGCGCGCGCTTGCCTCCCGTCCCGACACATACGACGTGGTCATCGGCGACGCCTTTACCGACATCACCGTACCGCAGCATCTGGTCACAAAGGAGTTCTTCGAACTGGTCAGAAGCCGTCTCACCGACGACGGCGTTTACCTGATGAATGTCATCGATCATGCAGACCGGCTGCAGGCAATGGCCTCGATCGCGGCGACGCTGAAATCTGTGTTTCCGGAAGTGGAAATCTGGGTGCAGAACACCGGCCAGCCGCTGGAGGGTCGTCTGGTCTTCATTCTGGCCGCCGGTAACTCCCTTTCCAAGACATCCAGGCTGGAGGGTCTCGACCCGGAGCCTTATGTGGCCGGGCGGCTCACGCAGGATACGGTGCAACGACTGGTCACGAACGAGAACGCGCTGATCCTGACGGACGACTACGCTCCAATCGATCGGCTTATGGCGCTGCGGGAGTAGAAAGGCGGCAGGAATGCGCCCGTCACCGCATGGACAGTGCCACTCCGCTCCAGGCAAAATACGTATACATACTAATCACTTATCAATTCCAAATTGCATATTTCCCCGGCACAGCGCCCAAAATCGGGTCAAACCGACGAACAATGGCGCGTCCCACCTTGCTGCGTCGCAATATTTGCGCTACCGGGAAACGAACATCGCTCCTTGTGCAGCCTCGACCCCGTTCAAGCCGCCCTCCCGCTGGCTTTGCCCGGACGTTGATCTGCATGCCGGGGCGGTCCCAGTTCATTCATTTTCAGGAGTTGACCATGATCGGCAAAAAAGTTCCGAACGTGACCTTCCGCACCCGCGTGCGTGACGAATCCATCGAAGGCCCGAACCCGTTCCGCTGGGAAGACAAGACCACCGACGATTATTTCGCCGGCAAGCGCGTCGTCCTCTTCTCCTTACCCGGAGCCTTCACCCCGACCTGCTCCACCTACCAGCTGCCGGATTTCGAAAAGCTCTATGACGAGTTCAAGGCCGAAGGCATCGACGAGATCTACTGCGTCTCCGTCAACGACGCTTTCGTCATGAACGCCTGGGCCAAGGCACAGGGCGTGGACAAGGTGAAGGTCATTCCGGACGGCTCCGGCGAATTCACCCGCAAGATGGGCATGCTGGTCGCCAAGGACAATCTGGGCTTCGGCATGCGCTCCTGGCGCTATGCGGCGGTGGTCAACGATGGCCGGATCGAAATGTGGTTCGAGGAGGAAGGCTTCTCCGACAATTGCGACACCGACCCTTATGGCGTTTCCTCGCCGCAGAACGTCCTGGACGCTCTGAAGAAGGGCGAGGCGCAGGCCGCCTGATCATTCAGGAAACCTGATTTGAGAGGCCCGGATGGCGGCCCCGTCCGGGCCTTTTCTTTATTCGGCAGCCTGTTCGACCAAGGACGGCCAGTCGCC
>MDSW01076914.1_pt1 | contig 15991 bp, 6 predicted proteins | sample 811171 | NCBI WGS metagenome assembly MDSW01 (sample SAMN05326641, study PRJNA326480) | marine metagenome | isolation source: seawater | place: Atlantic Ocean: North West | collected 2012
GGCCGGTCGGTGTTACCGACCATTGTGCTCTACGAAGCCCGGACTTTCCTCTCGTTCGACATGCGAACCAGCGACCATCCAGTCCACCTGCAATCCTCATTCTTTATTCTGAGACAATCCTGTCAAATGTGAAGAAGATAAATCTCAAAACCTCATGCCGCTCTTTAGTTACCGCTAAAGCGAGACAAGGCTTCACGATCAATTTGAATCCCTAGCCCGGGTCCATCCGGAATCGTTAAATATCCATCTTCATCCAGTGTAAATTTATCAACCACTAAATCTTCGATGTAAGCAGCGGGGGTCAAATATTCAACATACCAGGCTACCGGCAGAGATGCCGCCAACTGTAAATCCGCAGCCAAACCCACGGCTGTATTCCAACCATGACTGACAAAACGAACATTGTGATCATAGGCATGACTGGCAATACGACGAGCCTCGGTCAGCCCTCCACACTTTGTGGCATCAGGCTGAATGAAATCAACGGCATGACGTTCAATCCAGGGGATAAATGCCTGACGGCGCGTCAACACCTCACATCCCGCTACTGGTACCGGTGAATGTTCACGTAATTTGATATAACCTTCAATATCATCCGGCGGAAGTGGCTCTTCAAACCATTCGACACCGTACTCGGCCAGCATATGCGCGGTATTGATAGCCCACTTATAGTCGTGCGGCCAAAACTGCTCACTACCTCCGGCATCCACCAGGAGTGTAATATCAGAACCGACGGTTTCACGAGCAGTACGTATAAGCTCTTCATCAAATGCTCGACTCACTCGACCAAATGGACGCCAACCAAGCTTAATCGCCTTAAAGCCACGAGCCACAGTCTCTTTTAGGCGTTGGGCCAGCACATCTGGTTGATCAAACAGAATCGAACCATAAGGCTTGATTTTGTCCCGATAAACACCGCCAAATAATTTCTTAATCGGCTGGTTACAAATCTTTCCAAATAAGTCCCACAAAGCGATATCGATACCTGAAATCACATGTTCGACAGTACCTCCTCGCCCTTGCCAAAAACTACTTTGCCTCAGTAACTCACTGACACGCTCTGGCTGATCTGCGGGAGCACCATTCCAGAAAGGTTTTAAAAAATCAACGCCCGCCTGAGTCAGCGCAGACCCGGTAAAGACACTCCCAATTCCGGAAACCCCTTCATCCGTGTGCACCTCCACTAATGTATGCAGATCATCTTCCGGTTCGTGACCTTCAGGCCAACCCCCATCGACGGTGGCACCCAGTAATTTATGGCATTCAATCGATGTAATCTTCATATGTTTTTACTCAACCGTATGATGTTTCAAATATGCCGTAGACATTTCTTTGCGAATACGCAGCATTAAATCAGGCGTTGTCAGATTGAAATGATCTCGATCTGGATGCAATTCGATAACGGCATCACTATCCAAATCCCGCATGGTCTTTTTCAGGAACTCACAAGCACCTTCCAGGTAAAACGTATCCACGGTTCCCATAAAGACATTAATCTTTCCCGCCAGTTTCTCACGAAGACCGGTAGCCCAACGCCGTTCAATTAATTTATTAATATCATATTCGATCCAGTATTTCACCGTGGATGGAATCACCTCACCTTCCTCTCGCATCCACATGAGAAGCGGTCTTCCTTGTCGGTCCAACGGACTGAAAACTGCCTCAAACGACTTGAGTTGACCGCCCCGACCCAGCCCATCATCCATTCGCCCAAAGTCTTCGTACCAGATCATAACCTGACCATTACGTCTAGCTAACGGACGCCTCTCACCTTCCGGAGTGATATACAAACTCAAAGGATTTTCAGCATATAGATCTACTTCCTGATAATCTCGAAAATCCACCGGATCCGGAGCCGTACTCCAGACGCCCCCCAAAACATCCGGGTAATTCACCTGTAGCCACAAACTGCTCCAGCCACCACTACTATGCCCAGTAACAAATCGAGCGGTTGAGGCCGAAACGGTGCGATAGCGTCGATCAACTTCTGGTATCAACTCTTTAATCAGTGCAGCACCACGAGGACCATTCTTGGCACTATCGGCATACACATGATGTCCCCACTTACACTGCCCATCAAGAAAGACTCGAATAAATTCGACTTCTCCTTCGCCAGCTTCAGGTCCTCCCTGAGACATACTTCGCCCCATCGTCTCATGTGTCCCCCCAAAACCGGAGATCGTATAAATTACGGGAAAGCGAGTATGAGTTGCTTCGTAATAAGAACGAGGTAGCACGACGGTAGCTTTCTGTACAATCTCCCGATGATAAAAAGCAGATAAGCGAGGACTATACAGGCGAACCTGCTGCCGGTATTCCGTCTTCTCGAACGGAAATTCACCAATCACTTCGGTTAACTCAAATTTCAGTCGATTCTCTCCAGTCCACTCGATCTCCTGGACTTCGCTATAGAGATTACCTGCACCCTTGGCATGATCTGAATGATAAATATCAAAATCGAATAACGCTTGAATGAAGTATTTCCCTTGCTCCAGTGCGTTCAACGTCGCTGGAAAACCACCCGTCTTACCATCAAACTCTACTGAGCCTCCCGAGTCGACAGTCACATCGATTGCATAAAAGGGTTCTGGTGAGAACCAATTGGGACCCGTATACGGAGGACGGTTACCATCTTTGGAGGTAAACAGATACATCCGACCAGATGTAGGACCACTTAGAGCTTTCTCAGGTATTTCAATCACAACCCGAGGCGATGCGGAGAGCCTGAGCGTAGAAAACGCAAGTGCAATACAAGACACATACAAAAGAACTCTTCTCACAGGGCTGCTTCCTTCGCTACTGACAAAACATCGATGGGGTCATCTTGGTGACCTGGATGCATTCATCCTAATAGATTTGAGGTGGATCTGCCGCCCTTAGTCACTCACATAGATGCGTTTTGAGCCAATATATATCTGCGAGGCACCCTGTAAATAAAGCCGCACTGTCTGAAAACCCGGCTTTACATCCTTAATTTCCAGCGACTTTGAAACTAGACCGGGGCCAGCCTGATTCCAGGACGAGGACAACCACACCGCATCGTTCGCACGATGATATTCATCATTATAGGCCTCTCCCATTTCAGGATCGAATTGCTGTCGCTTAAGAGGTACAAAACGCTGAACTCCACGTTCGGCAGCAAGCTCCAAAACCGCATCACCAGCAACTGGTGCCTTAAACGTAACAAGAAGTTGTTCTCCAAGCTTTACCGTCGGTAAACAACTTAACTTCACCCCGCTCGGGTAATTCAAATGCAGCAACGGATCGCCTAAAAGATTAAACATCAATGCATGTTCTGCCCGTTCTTCCATCAAAAGATCGGGAGCCGGACTTAAACTCCCAGCCAAACTATCCAGAAGTTGGCGATTAGCCGTTCGGTCTGCCGCTTGGGGTACTACCAGACTACGCTTTGCATTCGTGACGACATTCCCTAACACTTCCTCTCGTAACCTGAAGCATTGTCGCAGCATAGCATCACCCATTACACTCATGGCATATGGCATGGAAACACGGCTCGCAGCATAGACTGCCACAGGCCCTTTATCGTGCAGGACAAGCTGCTCACCAATACAGGGCTTTAATGAATCAAATGCACCAACATAACAGGCAAGAAAGACACAAACGGGAGGTAGGCCGCTGACTGCAACCCCATCCAGCCCCTCTTGCTTCATAATAGAAACCGGCGGGGACTTAGGAATGGAGATCCGATCCAACTGATCTCGCAGTCCATGTCCCATATAGATCCAAAACAATCCCCCTTCATTGAGTCGATCTAACGTGTGTTGAGCGAAACTAAATGGATTTGGACAGAATGGACTTTGCCAACTCGCCTGGGTCATGGTCACTCGAAATGAGCCTGGAATTCCCTGACTGATAAACTTTCTGGTTACGGTCGACAAAACACCATCAATAGCAGGTCCAAAGCCACCAACGCCTGCCACGAAATGAATATCACGTTTACCTGCCGCATCCGGATACTCCTGTTCGTACTGAATTACTCGCTTTACATACCCCGCCAACTGCACCTGATTAGTCACTGGTATCCTGCCTACCGGGACATCGATCAAACCGTCACCATTTAGGTCACCATACGGCAGGTCTGACGCAATTTCAGACTCAGACCCAAAGAGCACATTTACTTTTGCTTGTGAATAGAACGTCGGCACCTGTTGCGCATCACGTTCACCAAATTGTCCTTTAACAAATGTGGGCGAATCACCTAACAAAACGACCGCTTTCAGATCCTTGGAAATCGCGAACTTTTTAACCGCCTCACGAGTCCCAGCCGCCGAACTCTCCGGTCTAATCACATGAATTAGATATCCCTGGGCCCGACGGTATTCAATCCAAGGCTGCCATGCTTCCTGAAATGCTTGTGGACATACGCAGAGCACAAATCGGGCATGGCAGATATTTGGTAAAAGTACCACCAACAGCAAGAACAACAGGACTCGAAACTGATTCGCAAGAAGCAACTGTGATGGCGTGCGAATCATTGCACCAACCCCAAACCCACAATCGCTCGCCCATGGTTAGGGGCTAACCTAAGACATTCTTCGTAAGAACGTTTAGCCGCACTGCGATCACTTAAAGCACGCTGGGCCTCCGCGAGTAAGAACCAAACGTCCGCATCATCGACCAGAATTTCCGCAGCCTCACTCAACTCAGAATTCGCTTCCCGCACTTTGTTATCCCGCCATTGCAAACGACCGCTTTCGTACTTGTGATAACCGCGATACTGTTCAGCTTTTAACAAATCACCTTGAGAGGCATATAACTCGGACAACTTCCGACAACATTCTGCATTGGCCTGCACAGTCTTACTTGCCCGCACGACCCGTCCCCGCAGCCATGCAGCTTCAGCTTGAACTTCAGATCCTTTTGCTAAATAGCAGTCACCGACCAACTCCCACAGATAGGCGGATTCGCCGTCATGTATCAACCAACGTTTCAAATAGAACAAGGCTGCATCGGGATCGCCACTTTTCAAAAAAGAAAGGGTTGCCTGAATAGCATAGGCCGGTCGCCACAAAGGTTCTAACAACTTGAATGCGTCCATTGCTTGTCGAGTGGCCGTCTCGGTATCCCCTTCTTCCAGAGCAACGGTACTCGCGGTTAATGCAACAGAAGCCCCCATGCCATTCACATTCTCCTCATCCCAGTCCCGTGAAATCGGATGAATCGTGATCATTTCTGAGGTATGCATCGAACGATCAAAACAACTCCGGGCTTCCTGCTCATTGCCAAGCTTTTCATAAGCCCAACCTTGCATCTGATGAGCACGCATTGAATTTGGACTACGCGCAATCAAACGATCGAGAATTACGACCGCTTCCTGTGCTCGGTCATCCCGAATAAGAATTCTTGACAAAGCAAAGTCTGCAATCTCATCATTCTGCGTTCTCCGCAGAAAGACCTCCGCATTGACTCTGTCATCCAACCGCAAATAATCTAAACCAATTTGCAGATTAGCATGCGAGGCCAATTCATCTTGCGACGCGCCAACGGGCTTAAGAACCTTGATGGCGGTCTCAATTTTCCCCCGTCGACTAAGACAGATGCCAAATTTAAATTGCTGAGTGAGATCCAAATCACCCACGTCCAATGCCCGGCGAAAACAGTATTCTGCTTCCGGCATCAAAGCAAATGTTGTATAGATCTCTCCCAAACCGATCCAGGACTCGACACTGTTTACATCATGATTCGCTTCGATTTCACGCACCGCATCACGAAAACCATTTTCCAGTTTATGGACACGCGAGGTAACGGGCCCTTTAAAACCGCCGTTACTCTGATACCGCATTGCAATCAGGCCGAGTTGGCCCAAAACAACAACCAACAAGATAAGATGCCGCTTTCTCATTCCAATTTCTCCTTGAACCAAATCCGAATGGGATGATCCGGCACGACGCTCAAAGGGATCCTAAACTGCCCGGCTACGATATCATCAACGCCATCTCCGTTGATATCCCCACAATCGACTGTGATTAATTCGACCGGCTGTCTGGCAATCAAATGTTGCTTTTCAAATAATCCTTTGTCATTCTCAACCCAAATCACACTGGGATTCTGCGGATTTGCGTAATCGTTAGACATGCTGATTAAAACGACGTCCAAATCACCATCATTGTCCACATCAGACGGAGCGGCGGCATAAGTTCCGCCAAGCTTTCCAATCAACTCCGCCTCAAAGGTCCAATCGCCTCTATTTCGAAGCCAAATACAGCCATGGTAAGGCATCGGCCACCCGTGCCCGAATTCAAGATTGTCGCCCTGACTCATCAGAAAATCCATATAACCATCCTGATCAAGGTCGGCTTTGATTAGACCGCCCCCCCCAACATCATAATTATCGGTTTGATAGAGAATTCGCCGACTAAAGTTGCCCTGACCATCATTTTCCAAAGCCCAAACTTCTTCTTCATCCTGAGTGACAATTACGCCAATATCCTCATCCCCATCTTTGTCATAATCATGAACCGGTACGTGGATCACGCCAGGCCGGTCAAGAAGTGAAGAATCACGAAACTTCAAATCTCCTAGATTCTCTAACAAACGGACGCCACCACGTGCATAACCAAAAACAGCGACCGCTAAATCAGTATCACCATCCTTGTCAAAGTCACCTGGCTGAACATCTGCTACTCGCCGCACGTCCTTCAGCAACACATGGCGTTCATAACGATCCCCCGTTTTGCGGAAGAGTATCACTTGCCCCACCAGCTCATCTGATGGCATGATGTTACCTAATACAGAGACAATGATATCCAACTGGTCGTCGCCATCAAAATCAATAACCGTGGCACGCGCCGGAGCAACCATTGAGTCACCGATAAGTATTTCTTTCCACTGATACTCAAAACCATTACTCTCTGACAACTTCTGAATCTCAGCCTGTATTTCTTCAGGAGTACTGTCTTCGGAAAGATTTGGTTCAAACACTTTTCTTCCCTGATAGCTATAAGCGATGACGGTATTCTGAGAGGCATTACAGACAAGCACTTCATTCTTTCCATCCCCATCCACGTCGACGACCTGTACATTGGTAATTCTCACTTCATGGGCATCATCCATATCCTCCAATTCACCATTCTCGGCGCCAATCAGTGCCTGCAGATGCTCCGGAATATATTTTTGCTGCTGGAGATCTGTTGGGGTCCAAGAATGGGCCGGATGAGGGCTTAATACTCGTATCTCGGAAGTCAAGGATGGAGAAATCCCCATCAATCCCCAAACAACACTCAAAATACCAATCAAGCAAACGAGCAGCACCGTTTTACGATCCGGACGATGCATCTTTCCTACATCATCAAAAGCTGTGAGATTAGCAACTTCCTCGGCTGGGACATCGCTGTTTTCATTATCTATTCGAGAGTCACTCATGCTCATTCCATCGGGGAGAAACCACCATTGCCCTACAGGATAATGCAATCTCTTTAATACTTAAAGATAGAATCATGTGTAAGCAAATGACTTTGAATTAAACGGACTCGGGTTACGCAGTACGTAGCGTCTTCGATGTAAATTTTTTCTTTAGCAGCCAAGTGACCGAAGCGACCAGAATCGCCAGACCAAGAACCGGGAACACCCATCGCAAAATCATAAACAAACTGATCGGAAGGAAACAAACTGCTAAGAATCCAACCAACCATTTACTCCTTGATCCTACCTTGATGATTAATCCACCTACCATCAATGTCAGGATCGTTCCAATCACCACTCCTACTCGAATAAGCGTTTCGATCAATGAATAGCCAACGTACTTTGCCGAGAAGGTAAACTCACTGGCCGCTGAAATATACTCAATTTCAAACTGCTCATACTCGTCATTCAGACTGGTTTCATCAAACACGAAGCCCGCAACACTGGCAAATCCCGTTGAGTCGGCAACCAACATTTCCCCTCGCTGCTCACTACTAGCATAGGGTTGCAATCGATCATTTACGTCGGCATCCATGCTATTCTCGGTATTACCATTGGCTCCGAAACCACCCATGGCGCCACCCCCGCCCATGCCACCGCTAGAGGGTTTCTCCTGCTCGCTGGATTCTATCTTCTCATCCACACTGGCATTTCTTTGGCTATCAAAATTGTCGCTCAACGGTTTGCGATTCTCCAGGGACTCCTTTTGTTGCATTTGATACTGACGTAATTGCTGTTGGAGTCGCTCTTGCCCCGACTCCACGGAATCTCTCTGTTTTCCACCGTATGGCTGTGGTAGCGTGGCTTTGCTCTCGGGAGTCTGTTTCCCCGGAGCCTGAAAATTTTGCGTGTTCCCTTTGTAAAGACGATTTGCGTCAAGTTTATCGGCTTCGCTGCTCTGTTCACGAATCAGGCCATTTCCTTCGAACCAACCTTTTCTAAACTGAGATTCGGCAGCATTCAATTCGTCTTCTTTCGTCGCATTATCAACAGGAACATCAAAGTTATTACCGAGCTGATTCACGGCATTGTTACTGATATCATTCGTCTGTTCGAGAAATCGCTGGTTAAGTTGTTTTCGGTTGTCAAACAATAACTCAGCTTCCTTACTGGCATCTTGGCCCTGAACAACCAATTGATCAATCTGCTTGTTCAACTCCTCGATCTGTTGTCCGTTACGCGTTTGCACATCACCCTGAGTTGCATAATTATTAACATCTGTCTCAGTGTTCAAACTATTGAACAAACGGATCTTTTCATACGGATTTGAGGACTGGTTAGCTCGACGTAGTTTTTCGTCAATCTCCTGATTAATAACTAAGCTTTGCTTGAATTTAAGAACTGAGCCAATCCTCTGATCTGTCCTGGCAATCAACTCACCTTCCCCACCGAAACCAAACCAACGACGATCTTTGGGGAGGTATAGTTTCACAAACGTACTACCGTCAGCTACGATATTCATGTCCTTAATAATCGGCAATGACGCCAATTCACCAAACTGCGTCAACTCTTTTCCCAAGTCACCTGCATAATGCACTTGTACCAAATAGGACAGTTCACCATCCTCTGTTTTGACTAAGGGGATTTTCAAATCCTGCTTTGCCTTACCTTTAATTGGTTTCACAGGATCTCCGGCAGCCGAAACTGCCCATAAACGAGCTCCCGATGGTAGTCTTATCTCCAGAAACTGTTCCGTCTGGTTGTCAATTAGTAACTCAAGCTTCGCGCGGTAGGTACCTGCATAATCCACTGCCAAATATGTTGTCGACAAACGAATTTTTGCCGCATCGCGATTGACCACCTGATTACTTTTGACCGAGTAGCGTATCTCAGCAAATGCTGGATTCTGCGTGGTAACAAGAAAGGCTTCACGAATCCGATTTCCCAAGACTGCTGTTAAGTCTCGCCACGGGGCAGACTGGCGGTTTAGTTTTTCAAGACCCCGCAAAGTATTCGGATCCTCACTAATTTGATCCCCGGAACTCTCCAAGGACACAAACTGCGCCAGGACCGCCACGTTGTCACCTAGAATAATCGGAACTGGAGCCCGGGCATCGCCACCAGCCTGTCGGTCCATTTGCACTAAAACTCGGTATTCATTAAGAACTTCATCTTCCAGCAGTAGTTTCACCGTGACATACTCGGAATCCTCTGCTTCATCTTCCCAGACAACTCGCTGCAGGTACTGAGCTGAAATCACGGACCGGCCCTTCATGTACTTCGGTAAACGGAAGCTAAAGTCACGTTGTCCTGCATTGGAAACCTTATATTCCAGAAGAATCGTTTCTTCTACGGCTCGATCGGTGACATGCACATTGGTGAATGTCCGACAATTCACACTCGCATTACGTGGTACCAGCTGAAATTTCGCTGAGTAGTCTGGACCGACAAACTTAAGAGCCGTCCGTGCCAAAAGACGCTGATTTGATTTAAGCCAGCCAAACATAGACGCCATGGCAACGGATTCACCCTGCCGGACATCTAGCAATTCAATATCAAAGGACGGATCCGATGATAACACGGTTTCACCATTCTGTGATTGCACGCCACGGACAGCCAGATAGGGAACTGAGGTCGTCCAATTTTCCAATTTGCGATCCAGTTTACCTTCCAAAATGACATTAAAACCTTTTTTCAGTCCCTGTCCTAAAAGAACGGTAACCAACTTAGCCTCACCGATAACCGATTCATATCTATCTTCTGCCCATTCAACCAATCCGGGAGCGCTGAGTTGCCGAATGACGAGATCTTTTGGCACAACTAGCTGGACCTGATGAATCGGACGACTAACATCGGAAATGCGAATCATCGATTCCAAAGTGATCTCCTGAGGAGAAACGCGTACCAATGTCTTCAAATTGGCTGACGATCTTGATTTTGTCTCCATCGCCCCAAGCGTCAGTCCATAGGTACCGCCGGTAAACTGATAGGCGAATAAGGGTCGTATTCCAAGAGGGCTCTCACGTGAAATCACTTGAACGTTATTTGTATTAGCTGGCTCAGAATTCACGCGATTCAACCCCGGGAATTCATTAACATCCAGCCGTGACAGCCCCTGAACCTCATCAATGGTGATATCGAGCATGGGACTACGACGGACAAGAATCGCTCCTTTTTGGGACACGGCATCCGGCACCGATACGAGGGGAACTTCAAACTGGTCTATCTCGTCCGCCGGCAGAGCTCTATATCGCACAAGACTTACTCGAAGCTGGGCTACATTTTGAGCCGGCTCAAGCATTTCAACACTGATATCCTGATTACCCGCCGCACCGTTGACAACTTCCCAACTGCGGATATTTGCCCCCTTAACGGATTCCACTCTGATGCCTTTAGGAACTCGCAGGCGGAACAAATCTCGAGAACTGTTTCTGAAATTCAAATTCACAAACCAATCCGCATAAACCCCATCTTCCTGAACATCCACAATTAACTCAGACTGACTTGTTAAATCCCGATCGGTCAGACTTTCCTGAATAACCGGTCGCCAACGAAAATCAAAGCTTCCATTAACACGCAGCGAAGATTCGACACCTTCGTTAGGCTTGCTGGTACGGTATTCACTTCGACCAAGATGGTTGTTCCACCGCAATTCCGTGTTCGTCTCCGGAACCGTAAGTTTCATTAATCCACTGGCACCTATGGGAAGCCTGCCACTGGCAACTCGCCATCCGCCCTGACGGGCAACCGGCATTCGCAGCCCTATTCTGAGCATGTGGTGTCCTTTACCGGAAACAAACAATTGATGTGTCATGGCCGCAGGCGGGACAGCCGGGAGTTGCTGTTGCGCCGGAACATTAGGAGCCAACCGATCGCCTGCTCCAACCTTCATTTGAGCCGGTTGATCATCAAGCGTAGCGTATTCGATTACAAGATCACCTAGGGACAAACCGATAGCCTGTGGGCGATCACTGAAAATATCAATTCCAACTCTTCCCTCAATCAGCAAACTATTATCTTCATACAACGATGTCGCGTATTCAACGCCACCCAGTGCGTACTTTACTGGCAGATATTCATGTTCCAGCGGAAGTCCGGGATAAGCTCGCTTAAATAGCTCGGTATAACGTTGTAATGGTATCAACAACTGCTGATCATCGCTTTTTTGCAGGGGCAGGTTGTCTGGGTCATAGGGCACCACGACAGCATCTTTTGGCACCTCGACCGAAACCACACCGTCAACCTGTTGTGCCGTAGCAGTGTCCGCTGTCGCTATTATAAAAGGCAATAACACGCCTACTCCAAGCTTCCTACAAACCGAGGTGCAAAACCAACCGAGCCCCGGGTGCAGCATACGATAGATCATATATCCGATAACTAACAGAATTGCTGACGCAAACATCATCTCAGCAACACCGCGGTACGGCTCCAGTTGTGGTATCCCCGAAATCACAGCTGAGAAAAGAAGAATAAATACCAGAAACCGTCGCTTAATCTTCGTTTCCTTGTGTCCGATCAGGACTCCGATCGCCAGTACCAGCAACCCAACTACCCAACTCAGAACCACTCCCGCACTTTTACGTACTACCCTTCCTTCGACCGCTGCCTGCCCTCCTAGATTCCCGAACTCATAGAGTAGGTAATCAGAAGACACTCGAAACGATCGACTATTTTCAACCCTCGCTAACAAGTCAATATCCAGACTATTTCGCCCTTCCAATGCCCATTGCAAACCGGAGTCACGTTGGCCACGCCTCTGCCCTTCTTCGATCTCGCCGGCAGATTCGTCGTTCCCAGCTTCCTGAACTGATGGATTCGTCTTACCATCCTCGAAATCCATTTCACCAGCGCGAGATTCCGAAGGAGAATCTGCCTCCGCCCCGGCCAACACGCCACTAGCTGCTGCTTCAGCCTGTGCTCTACTTTCCGACAATTCCGATAATTCTTTTTTCTTCATAGCAATCTCTGGAGCTGTAGCTTTCGGCATGGCCTCAGATGGTTCTAGGCTTTCCGGGACAACGACTTCATCGTTGGAAAACGGGCGATCAGCAAAATCCATATCACTTTCGTTAAACACCGAGTCATCAGTCGGCAGCGGTGGATGATCTGGAAAGATTGCTCCCTCCTCCATTCCCATTGAATCTGCCATTTGATAATCAGCCGAATCACTAAGCTCTATAGGCGGTAGCCCACCCGTCGCCAAATAGAGTACGCCACTAAGATAGACCGCCTGAGGCACTTCCTGCACCGGTGTATTTGTAAGTTTCATCACATCGGTATTACGCATATTCAGACGGTAACTTGCTGGTAACATCATTTGCCACTTCACACGAGCCGGTTCAACCAATGGAGCATTCGAAGAATCCACATTTCGCCCGTGCTCAAGCAACTGAGGTGCCTTCAATCGGAAATCACCTGACGGCTCTTGCTGTTCTTCATAAATAATCCTGAGATCGCGAATATTGTTGCCGTCTGTCCCCGCCGTAGACAGATCCACCAGAAAGTCACCACGCGTTGTTTCATCTAAGACTTGAGGCTTGACCGTAACATTTCCATCCACGACAACCCCCCAAAGCACTGCATTTTCGTGAGGCAACACAACTCTCACATAATCGGCTTTGGTTAAAAGAGAATATTTCGCAACCGTTTGGTAAATACCTCGTGCAGCTACATAAGTGAGCATTTCTGCCTTATTAATCAAAACCGCCGGAATAGGACGTAAATCGGGATAACGGATCGAAACATCAAGCGTCGGGGAATCTCCCGTGTATCGGTATGCCGCAACGCGATGCTTGCCGACAACGTATCCATTTACCGCGAGCTCTCCAACATCGACCTGTTTACCGTTGGTCTCACTGACATTAACTTCCAGTTCCGGAGATGCCTCCACCGAAAACACGCCGGACTGGTAACCCGAACCTAACACTTTGGGAAATGCGGGATTCAGTCTGGCTTCTCTTTCGTCAACCTGCTGTTGATACTCGACGCCTAAGGTAACTTCACTAAATGCTTGCGTGCTTAGCAGAACTTTCCAGAAACGTTGTTCTCCCTGAACCTGTGAATTAAATTGCTTAACCTGAGTACCGGCTTGGCCTGTTATGGCAATATTAGCAGGCGTACTATTTGCCGGCAGCGTAAAGGTGACTTCCTCTAACTGCGAGCGTTGGATATTGATTGCAATTTCATGATAAGACTTATGAACCCCTTGCTGGACATCAAAGAAAGAGGCTAGTCGCGAAGCAAATAAGGCGGGAACTCTTCGTACCGTCGCAGAAATCGCATACTCAGTCGTATCATACTGATAAGCTAAAGTAACCGGGTTTGCGAGTGCCGCTCGTGTCCTGTCTGAAGCAGAAAGTGGAAACGCGCCGTCCACCATATCTGCCCGTATTTCAAATACATCCTGATACGGTTCAATCGTACGAATTCCTATCACTCCCGAATTACGATACGTATCTTCCACGACGAAAGCCGGAGTTTCCAAGGTGTATTCTTCCCATTCACTCAACCACCCAGCCGGAACGCGTTCTGCTACTAACGTCACCCGGTGTAGCTGCCCAAAGGGCCGACGATTCGGGAACTTCACATGCAGCCGACGTGTACCCTCGGCATCAATCGTTTCGTGATACTTCAATTGACTTTGGTTTTCATCGACGATCGCTTTGACATTCCAACCATCCGGCGTCTGAACATCAAATCCAAATAAATCGTCCAACGCCGGATAAAGGAAGAAATCAATCGCCGCCTGATGCCTGTCTCGCGATAGCGTCAACACCGTATTAGTCTGGACATTAAGCTGACTTTCCGGCTGCAGCACTTTGGCGGCCACCTTAAACTCTTGCTGGGGTACGTAGTAAGTTGAGAGTATCTGCAGTGGCGGCGCTCCCGGTTCAACCACAAAGATAGACTGTGGAAGCGAATTTTCGAGGACGGCATTATTTAAGGGAATAGCCCCTTGGACCACTAAAGAACCAACGGCTAGACGACGTTCAGCTAAAATACCGACCACCGCAGTAGAGGTTTCGACCCCCAGTGCTTTCAGCGTGGGAAATGTCCAATCTCCCCAGATTGGTGATGTCTGAATCGCCGTAATTTGCACAGTCACCAATTTAGTCTGAGGCGATCTGAATTCCACGGTCAAATTCTGCACTTGTTCGGCGTCTTGGACAGACCAGCGGGCAAGGTCCGCGGCATCAACATTCGTTACTTGAAATCCAGGGGGTATTTCATATTGCAATTCTGTTGTAGCCCCCTGAATAATTTCCATTGAATAGGTTGCATGCAGACGTTCGAATGATGCATTCAGTTCGTCGACAACCACACTGCGGGCAATGATCTGTCGCTCTGTTCGCAATCGTTTATTATTTAGCGACATCGTCACCACCATGGGACCGGGCATGGGCAGTAATTCAAATTCTGTAACATTCGCCTCGTCATCCACCTGACGTTCAACCACGCTGGCGCCAGATTTAATCTCAATATTCCCTGGAACCCGCATTCCAATCGACTCGTTGGCTGCGTGAGGAAGTTCCAGCGATAATGATTGTTCCGCTGCCGCATTCCGTACCGGAGTGGCCAATTCCATCGTGACCGCGAATTTCCCTGGTCGCTTTAATAGCAAACTAATGGTCTGCGGATTGGTGCGAACGACCGGAGCATCTTCTCCGTCAAGAGTCACTTTTAACACCGATACCCCAACGAACTTCAATGGAAGCAATTGCAGACCTTGCTCTAGAGACTCCACCTCCAGCGAGGCTTTAATAGAGGCAAAGTCTTCGTGCAACAACAAATCGTATCGCGCTTTGCGCAGAACCGATTTCTGAGGCGGAGCAGTTCCAGGTTTGATATCTGCTTTTTTCAAAAGCGATTCATATTCGCTGCGCGGCAAATAAATACGCTCGATCGGCCCAGCCAGGATAGATTTCAAATCCTTAAAAGGAACATAAATCTCACGCGATTTTTCCTGAGCTTGAACCGACATAAGACAGACGGCACAAAGAAAACCAGTCGCCAGTAGAAATTCATTGACTCTCTGAAACATTGAATTCATTACTACGCTTCCCCTGTTTCATCTGAAGCTGCTTCACCATCTTCATCCAATCCCCCCGAATCATTTTCGGAGAAGTCCGCACCCTCTGGCATTTCAGCATCATCGCCTAGAAACTCTTCTCGTTCATCACTGCCTTCAGAGATACCATCTGCCTGCTGTTGTTCTTCTTTCGAAGTGTCTAGCGGGCCAACCTTGGTGCCCTCTTTGCCAGACTGACTTTCCTCGGCAAGACTTGACACCTCCTGATTACCCGACACCTCCGAGATGATCTCGGAAGAATCGCCGGAAGACTCTGTTGCATTTACACTATCCTCAGTTGGCTCTGCTTCTTTTCCGTCGGCTTCAACTACCTCAGTCCGCTTAGATAACGTTTCTAGCGGAGACTTCTTTTTCCTATACAAACCCCGAAATGGCCGGCTAATATCTTTCAAGACCCAAACGCTCGTCATCATCATTAATCCGACAATCACTCCACTTAAATCGATGCTGCTTGTTAACACCGGGCTGATCATGGCAATCCCAAGTGATCCTCCAATAACTAACAGCAGCAGGGCGAACTGCTTACGCAAGCTTAGAAAC
>MDSW01189483.1_pt1 | contig 15990 bp, 13 predicted proteins | sample 811171 | NCBI WGS metagenome assembly MDSW01 (sample SAMN05326641, study PRJNA326480) | marine metagenome | isolation source: seawater | place: Atlantic Ocean: North West | collected 2012
CATCTCATTCCTCTTTGCAAATACTGCATGGCGCTCGTATCGAAGGTTTCCGAACGCTCGGAATTGCCGTTGGCGAAAATCGACGTCGGTTCTATCAAGCATTCCCTGGTGCGGAGCCAGATGAATGGCTAATGCTGGATAATTATCTAGAAATGATGGATTATGCTGAATGGTTCCGTGAACGAAATGTCGTCATTATTCCTCATGGCTCTTTAGTCGAATACCTCGGATCTTCAAACTTCAGAGAGTTGGAAGTACCGACGTTTGGTAACAGAGGTATACTTCATTGGGAAAGCAGCCGAGAACGTCAACGCAGATGGCTTGAAGCAGGGGGCTGTACGATGCCAAAGGTGCTTGAAGACCCTCACGATATTGATGGACCAGTTATTGTCAAGTATGCTGGTGCCAAAGGTGGAAGAGGTTACTTCATTGCACGAAATTATCGAGACTTTCGAAGAAACGTCGATATCGAAGAAGAATTCACAATTCAAGAATATGTGCTTGGATGCCGCTACTATCTCCACTTTTTCTTTGACCCTACTGCCAGTGATGGTTTCCAAGTTCAAGGAAAGGGCGCAAATGCTGGTAAAAATCTCGGCCGACTTGAACTGCTTTCAATGGACCGAAGAGATGAATCAAATGTCGATGAGTTTTACAAATTAGGCTCCCTGAGAGATTTACGTGAAATGTCTCTTGAGCCCTCTTTTGTCGTCACGGGCAATCAGCCCGTTGTGATTCGTGAATCCTTACTCCCAAGAGCTTTTGAAATGGCTGAAGGAACTGTTGCAGAATCTTTCGAGTTAGAGGAAGGCGCTCGAGGCATGATTGGCCCATTTTGTCTAGAAACGATTGTGACAGACACTCTGGAATTCAAAGTGTTTGAAATCAGTGCACGCATTGTTGCAGGTTCAAATCCGTTTGTAGGCGGTTCGCCTTACTCAGATATCAATGAAGAACGTATGTCAACCGGACGTCGAATCGCTCGCTCAATACGCAAGGCTTGTCAAAACAATCGACTTGAAGACATCTTGTCATGAGACGGTTGAGGATAAGTGTTCATCCAAGCACAGTTCGTGTGCGAAGAACTTGAATCAATCTTCGGATTCACCAGTGCTCAATGATTCCAAGTCAGGAGCACTTGGAACATCCGAAGCGGCGAGGTATTCATCCAGAGAGATGGTGCCATCACCGTCTTTGTCTGCTTTCTGGTGAATTATTTTTGCTTCCTCAAGAGTCATGCCTGTTGCAACAGCGAGTTCTTCGACTGAAAGTTGAGCACTACCGTCGATATCTGCATCGATGAAACGGTGTTTCAATGCGTCTAATTCGGTTTCAAGTTCTCTTTTCAGTTGCTCGCGTTCTGCTTTGGAGGAGACGTCAAAAGAACACACTTGCATAATTGGGTCGCCCTTACTGAGTTCAGCAGTGTATTCGGTTGTTTCTCCACCGTTGTTGACCATAATTTGGAACTTTGTTGGATCTTTTGAACGTCGCTTCTTGTGCTTCTTGTAATAATGGACATAGACGTGATATTGGCCACCTGGTGCAGTTCCTTCTGGCCAAAAGACATTCTCGACGGGTTTACGAGTTTCTGCTCGAACATTTGCATCAACATCGAGTTCTCCGCCGCAAGCCGAGGTTTTGTTTCCGCCATGAATACGCTCACCTGAAGGGCAAACAATGTGTAAATCAAGGTCGTTGTAATTGTTCCACATCAATGAAACTTGAACATCGGATGACTTCGCCCCTTCACGGGCCAATCGTGCTTGTAATTCTTTGATTGCCTTTGAATTGGAACTGGAAGAAGCAATCTGTTGTTGTTGAGCGGCAGCAATTTCTGCAAGTCGAGATTCTTCAGCAGCCAAAAAGTCTGCTTGGCGCTGATTCTCACGCTCGGTAGCAAGACGGGCTTCTTCTTCCTCACGACGACGGGCCTCTTCTTGTTCTTCTCGAACTTTTTGCGCAGCCTCAGAAGCGAGGCGCGCCTCTTCTTGAGCAGCAACACGGGCATTTTCCATCATCATTTGTCGTTCTGCTTCCTGTTGAATCCGTGAATGTTCGAGTTGTTCTCGAGCGAGTCGTTCAGCGTTTTCAACAGCCAAACGACTGGATATTGCTTGTTGACGACGACGACGGGTTTCTACAAGTGCTAACTTTCGATCAATTTCTTTCTTAGCACTTCCAAAACCTGGAGCGCCTGAACCATAGCGCAGTCCTTCGGGATTCATACCTTGGCGAGCAGATATTGACACATCTTTACGAGTGAAAATATACCACAAGCCAACAACAAAACCCCCGACAAGGGCTATCGATGTTACGATGGATTCAACTCCCATTACTACCCGCAGGAGGTGCTAGTCTTTTGTAACATCGGTTGAAAGTTTAGCGAACAACATTCTTTTTTTTATCAAAAAAGTTTACAAGAAGGCTTTTTCATCAATTCGGCTTTGAGTTTATATCCATCTACACGGAGCGGTAAACATGCGCGAAATTCATCTAAAGTGGACCGCAGAGACGGTGGCGAACTCAGAATATGCCCCTATTGCCAAAATTGCGCATTCTTTGGAGGTTCTCGGCCACCTGGATATTGGAGAAAAAGGCATTCGACAACTGATTCTACCTACTTTTTGTGAAGGCAAAGGTGTTCAAGACCTGAATGACGTTCCATTTTTGACCGTTGAATCCGAACTCGGAGGCGGCCAAAGCGGTTATCTTGTGGTTTGGAATTCGCACCCATTGTCTATTGCAGCCATCCATTTTTCCGATATTCACATCATGCCGCCTTATACTTACGGCGGTGATGGAATTACTCTTACAGTTCGTGGTGTGCCTGCGGGAGTCTCGAACTTCTTGAAAATTTGTCGTCAGTTGCTCCCGCCTGATGTCGTTAAAGTGGTCGAAATGGGCGATAACAAAAGCATGATTGAAAGTATTTTGACGCCTCGTCAAATTGAGTGTGTCAAAGTGGCAGCCTCTTCTGGATATTACGACCATCCAAAACAAATCAAATTACGAGAACTCTCCGAATTAATGAAAATACCACGTTCAACCCTTCAAGAACACCTCAATCGTGCTGAATTAGCCATGATGAAGTGGTCCAGTGAGCAAATGCAATCCGAATAATGTGTGCGAAACCTTGAGAACCAGCGGGTTTTGGCGAAACCATGGACAAGGCGGCACGCTTGAACTCACTGCTCCCTAACGGGCGTGGAGTTTGGATTCCAATTGATCACGGAGCCTCAGATTTTCCTGTCGAAGGACTCACCGATACCAAGCATGTCATCAGCGCCCTGGTCCGTGCAGGTGTTGATGCAATCGTTGCACAAAAGGGAGTGGTAAGCCACTACGGTCACTTGTGCGAAAACTCAGCTACCGACATGGTGGTTCATTTCTCAGTTTCAACACGCCATGCTGGCCCAGATTCTGCCAATAAAGTGATTGTTGGAAACGCCGATGAAGTCATCAAAAGAGGAGGCATTGGCGTCTCTTGTCAAGTCAATATGGGCAGTCCGAATGAAGCGCTAATGGTCGAGCGAATGGGTCAAATGAGTAGGGATGCATTGCATCTTGAATTACCGATGTTTGGCATGGTTTATGCTCGTGGCGAGCACCTTTCAATTATGGAGGGCGATGATACAAATGCAAATGCACATGCTGTTCGACTTGCATTCGAACTTGGGTGTGACGCTGCTAAAACAACATGGACTGGAAGTGAAGAGAGCTTTCGAAAAGTATCATCTGCAGCTCCAATTCCAGTTCTTGTAGCAGGAGGTCCTTCCTCTGGCAATTCACTCGAGATATTGACCATGGTTCGTCGGGCACTTGATGCAGGCGCATCAGGAGTCTGTATGGGTCGTCAAGTGTTCGCCCATCCAAATGTTGAAGCAATTGCAAAAGCTTTGGTCATGCTCGTTCACCAAGACGCCACCGTAGAACAAGCGATGGAAAGTTGTGGACTCTGAGGTGTGAACATGGAAGTATGGATTGACGAGCGTCACTCTATAGAATATTCTAGCGATGAGCACGATGGCATTAACCGTCGTCTATCGACCAAGGATTCCAAAAATCCAAACGATTTTTTCAGCGATGGAAATCGACTCATGTCCAAGCAAAGCATTGTTGGGGCTCTCATCACTGTAAACTCAGAAGAACGACAAGAATATGCTCGCTCTTTGGTTGGTAGCGTAGAATGGCTCGTTGTTGATTTCACGGACTGGTCGATGATTCCGATTGAAAATTTGGTTGCTGCTTGTGAAGGAACGCCCACCAAGATCGCAGCCGTTCTTACTACACCTGAACAGGCACAGGGTGCAGGTTTTGCGCTTCACAAGGGAGTTGATGCACTCGTTGTCACCTCTTCCAACGAAATGATTGAGGCTGCATTGGTGGTCAAATCACAGAGGTTGGAGCGAATGACTCAACATGATTCCGCAGTCATTGCACAGTCTCAACATGTTGGTTTGGGGAAATTAACCATTACCTCGGTCGAACCAGGTGGAACCGCAGAACGCTATTGTATCGATATGACGCGTCTCTTGGGAGATGGAGAAGGACTTTTACTCGGCTCAAGTGCGTCGAGTTTTGTTTTCGTTCATGGGGAAACTGTCGATTCAGAATTTGTTCCAACTCGCCCATTTCGTGTAAATGCGGGTCCTCCACACGCCTATATTCGAATGTCGTCTGGAAAGACCAAATATCTCTCTGAACTTCAATCCGGAGATGAAATACACGTTGTGAATACGGAAGGTATGCAACGCAGCGCAACTGTTGGCCGCTTGAAAATTGAATTGAGGCCAATGATTTTGGTGAAATGGATTGATGAAAATAATAAAGAAGGGAACATGTTCTTACAACAAGCAGAGACAGTACGCGTCGTCGGCTTGGACAAGAAAACCAAATCAATAACTGCATTGAAACCTGGAGATATTGTCATCGGCTGGAGCGACATGGGGTCAAGGCACATCGGTGCTCCAATCTCAAGTGCGGTCACAGAGAGATGATAACATGGCAATCTTAGGTTCCGGAAATGCTCATGGAGGTTGCAGTTTACTCCATGCTGCCGGCTTAGGATATGGTGCGAGTATAGGCCTTGATTTGCCGCTGGCTGTTCGTCTTCTGGACAAACCCAGTAAACGTGATATCAAAGACCCTGATGAATTGCTACCTGCAATCCTTGATGCTTGGATTGCTGGAGGTTATGAGTTTCCAAATGGTTTGGCGAAAGAGGAGTTGTTTTGGGCTGTTATGAGTCAAATCCCCCCTCGCCAAGGGCTCAAATCTAGTGCAGCAATCACAATTGCCGCTCTCAGAGCTCTCGCCGATTCGACACAAGCTGAGGTGAGCGATGAGGAATATGTGGCTATGGCTGCACAAGCCCAAATCGAAGCAAACGTTTCGATAACTGGCTCCATAGATGATGCTTGGGCGTGCTTAACGCCAGGATGGAAACTTATTGATCCACGTGCTGAAAGTATAGCAGAAGGCGTTTTGTTTGAAGGGAATGGCCCAAAAACTGACGATTGGCTGGTGATGATTGTATGCCGTGGAGAGCGGAAAAAACGCCCCGAATTGGAAGATTTTCCACCTCATGCAGGTACTTATCAAAATTCACTTGAAGCATTACAAGAAATGAATGAGTTGGTTGCATTGACTTGGAATGGACGAGGAACTGTTGCAGTAATGAACGATGTGCAAGGTCGTAAAATGACCAATGATGCGATTCTCAACGGAGCTCGAGCAGCAGGAATGAGTGGTTCTGGAAACGCTATCATCGTGGTTGCTCCAAAAGTGAGTAAACCGACATGTGAGCGCCTTCTTCAGTTATTCGAATCAAACAAAGACGTGACCAAAGTGATACAAACCTCTTTTTTGAGCATTGAAGAAGAAGAGGCGTAAGACGCACCTTCTTGAAGGGAGAGTGGCTCGTGAGAATGAGTCCAATGCATATGCACCTCGGGGAAAGGATTCGACTCACCCTCTTTGGGACAAGTCATGGACCTCGTGTTGGTGCACTACTCAACGGCGTTCCAGCCGGCATCGGAATCGATACTGAAGCCATAGAACTCGCTATGGCCTCACGTCGACCTGGTGGACGCTATGCGAGTAAACGAAGAGAACCCGACATCGTTGAATTTCGAAGTGGCGTCCATGATGGAAAGACAACTGGTGAAGAAATTGAAATATCCATCGACAATAAAGACGCCAAATCTCGAGATTACAGTTTCTTACCAGCACACCCGCGTCCAGGCCATCAAGACATGGTCATGCACAAGCGTACCAACGGAGAAGCCGACCTACGAGGCGGTGGGAGTTCTTCTGCTCGGTTGACCGCTGCACTGGTTGCATCCGCAGCCGTTCTTTCGCCTCTCCTCAGTCAACTTAACGTCGTTTGCGAGGCTCAGGTAGGTGCAATTGGTCAAGTAGAGGCGAGGGAAATGAATCAATGCCCTCCGAGGTGGGAAAATGAAGCCTGTAAGGAAATGCGCTGTCGAGACCCTGTAGCGGCGCTTGCAATGGTAGAAACTGTCGAAGCGCATCGAATGCAGAGAAATTCAATTGGCAGTCGCGTTGACTTGCAAATAACCGGTTTACCTCTCGGTCTAGGAGAGCCTTGGTTTGACGGCCTTGAACCAGCCCTGGCTCGGGCGATGATTGCGATTCCTGCTGCACGTGGAGTGACGTTTGGTCGTGGTTTTGACGCGGTGAGAATGACTGGCTTAGAGCACAATGACCCATGGGGTGGAACTGCAGAAAAACCAATCCTGACTGGAGAGAAACCCGACGGAGTCATTGCAGGTTTAGCCACGGGGTCTCCGATTCACATTTCGGTTGCTTTCAAGCCGCCGTCTAGTATTGCTTCAGAACAACACACGCTGAATCTTGAAACTGAGACCATAGAGCCATTGGTTGTTGGAGGACGTCATGACCCAGTATTAGGGCCCCGTGCAGTAGCTGTAGTTGAATCGATGGCTAAACTGGTTCTTTGTGACCTCGCATTACGTGGAGGGTATCTGGATGATTAAATCGACCACTGTACACAAATTCGGTGGCTCCTGCCTTCGAGATATTTCTGATTTAAATCGTATTGCCGAAGTGATTCAACATTGGCCTGGCCAATCTGTTCTCGTCGTTTCGGCACTTTGGGGTACAACTGACCGTTTGATGCGAGCAAGTCAAGAACCTCGCTATGCAAGTCGGTTAGTCAATGACCTCTCTCGACAACATCTGCGCTTCGCACCTGGATTGATTGAAGGCGAGAATGCGAAATTGTTCAAAGCGGTGTTGAAAGGAATTGAACTTTCATTGGATGAATTATCACGTAATCCTCAGGAATGGAGTGCGACAAACCGATTGTTAGCTGCTGGTGAACGCCTCTCAGCATTGGTCGTTGCTCATCATCTGCAGAAGTTTGGTATTCAAGCACATCCAGTAGGGGCTGAAGACATAGGTTTGAAACTCAAAGGTGTAAATAGAGCGCCAACCGTTGATATTGAGACTTCAATGAAACAATTAGATCGCAGTGCTCTGTTCGGAACGCCAGTGGTTACCGGCTGGTTTGGAGAAGGTTCCGATGGAGAATTGGCACTGCTTGGACGGGGTGGAAGTGACCACACAGCAACTTCGATTGCCCACCTCATCGATGCAGACAAGGTCATTTTGTGGAAAGATGTAGACGGCGTCTTACCTTTGAACCCACGTTGGGGGATTACATCACAACCGATTCCATACCTTGGTTATGGAGAAGCGGTTGAACTCTCTCGGTTGGACACTCCTGTTTTGCATCCTGCAACCGTTGAACCTCTTCGAAGTATTGGTATCCCTCTGGAAATTCGAGACCTACGAGGAGTCATAAAGGAAACGGCCTCTACGATAATCGGGCCAGACTTGCATCAAACTCGAAGAGTCAAAGCCATTGGATGCTTACCGAATGTTGTCCGAATAAGGGTTCAATCACTCTCGCTCGAAGTCCAGAGTGAGAACCTGGGACGGGTATTGGTTGAGTTTGCAGATGAGAATATTCCTTGCTGGGATTTAGAATCAATACCAGGCAGCATTACTTGGATTGTTTCTCAACATGATCTCAAGGTTGCGAAAAATATTGTTTCCACCTACTTTGAAAAAATCGACACTCTTGATTTTGGAGTGATGTTTTCTCTCGTTGGAAATAAACTTCCCGAGGATTCAGAAGGAATGCTGACTGATAAATTAAAACAAATGCTTGATGTCGAAGTGTTATCAGTAAACGATCATGCGATTCGATTGATTTCCAAAAGCAATGAGATTCACTCAATGTTAGAAACTCTAGCGGATTATTTACAACTCGCAGTAGAAGTTTAGTCTTCAGCTCGCTTCTCACGGAAACTCTGCAAATGCGTAGGTAGGTTGAGTGCAAACAAGCCACCAACGACGCAGAACACAAAGAATGTTCCCAATGCGACTCCGTAAACTGAAATTAATTCTACAGACTCTTCCATACGAAGGGCAGTATCTTGGGAAAGAATACCGACAAAGAAGGGAAGGATGGTATTTGCTGAAAGAACAATCGTTGCAAGAAGAGTTGCAATAATAGGGTTAATGAGCAGAGAGCGATGATATTTTCCGACGATTTTCTGCGGATTCATAACATAGACTTCGTTGGTACGAATACTGGTGTCGAGCATTGAATAACGAAGAACACCATTCGTGAGTTCGAAATACATGATGAGAAGCACGGCATAAATGACAACCAGTGCAGAGAGTAAAAACGGTTTATCTTGAAGTGCGAAAAGGTCATTCGACAGGGTGACTTTTGATGATGCAAATCGAAGAATGGCAAGAATAAACATCAAATTACTTACGAGTGTAAAACGACCATCACGTTGGAATGTACCCCAGAAACCAGTACCTGTTGCTCCAGCAATAAGAATCAATTGAAGCACAGTTGCAGCACCTAAACTTCCGGTAATCATGTACCAGATTGTTCCTTCAGCTGGAGAAATCATGTAGGTGAGCAAGGCGAGAGCGACCAGAATACCATAGACGCCAAGTTGAAGGTTTTGAACCATCTTAGCAGGGGGTAAAAACTTGGTCTTTGGAACCAAGGGTCCGCCGAGAAGGCTTTCGATGAACGAGGGGATTTCGACTTCAGGAATTGCGTCCTTAGGAATCTCACTTCCTGTTCCGATTTGTCCAGCAATCTTCTTTCGAGAAGGTGCAGCAGACCGAACAGTCTTGCCGTCATACAAGTGAGCAGTGTCGCTAGAAGGTCGTGATACAGTCATAATCTCACCTCAGAATCCTCTTGCCCCTGCAAGTGCGGTTGAAAGAAGCATATCTGGCTCCCAATCCATTATATTAACACCAAGTCCACGAAGTTCGCTGATCAAAACGTCACGTTCTGTCTTCATTACTTCATATCCAGTTCGGTCAATGCGTCGAGCGTCAAACTCAAATTCAAGAGATGAAGGAGTAAGGACCGTTACATCGAAATTACGCGCTCTGAAATCTCGAAGAGCGTTCACAATCGTTGGATCGTCTTCAAGGTTCGACAAGAAGATAATCGGACTTCCTTTGTTGATGTGTGGTAAAATACGGTTGACAACAACTTGAAGCGGGATGTTTCCTCGTGCAACTGCACCAGCAAGTTTGGTTAGAATCACATAGAGTTGCTTCTTTCCAGTATCTCGGTCAACACTCACGACTTCGTCGCCATAGACAATGACACCAACAGAGTCTCTACGGCCAAGGAAATATTTCGCTAAAGAAGCGGCAGCACGTGTTGAATAGACCAGAGCATTTCGTGAAACAGGTCCTGTCTCAGCAACAGAACGAGAATCGACAATGATGATGATATCAGACACAGCGTCACGTTCACGCTCATTGACCATGAGTTTTCCAGAGCGAGCATACGCTGACCAGTTGATGGCACGGAATGAATCGCCTTCGAAATATTCACGAAGGGAATAAAATTCCGAACCAGGTCCTGGTTGACGGATGTTGACAGCACCTGTGAAAATTTTCGGGACACGGGATTTGACGAAGGTCTCTTTGAGGTCTTCCATTTTCGGGAACACAAGGAAATCGTTGTAGACATGCAATTCTTTTTCCTTGTGAAATAATCCGAACGGGTCTTGAATTCTGACCGCTACGGGACCGACGCTGTAGAATCCTCGAAGAGGACATTCAACAGTGTATTCGATGAACGTTTCACGGCGTGGACCGAGTTCCATCAGAATATAATTCGCACCATCTTTGATGCGCATCACTTCAGGAACGCGGTCTCGAACTTCAAGAATTTTAGCAAGAGAGGAATGGTTTTGCATCCTCAGCGTGATGTTGAGTTCTCCATCTTCAAAGATACGAGCGCTGGACAGTTTACGCATTGCGCTTACACTGTTCAATGCTGCACCTTCTTCTCCCGTCCACTCATCTGCACGACGGCCAGTTGCGGCAACGTCTGCATGGCCGCCAAACAAGGCAGCCCAAGTGAGGAACACGAAGATGACAACCGCAATCGTGACGAGTTGAGAGTTTCGCAAGGTTAAACCAAGCAAATACATGGCAATAGCCAAGCTTCCCAACATAGCAGATTTACGACTCCACATCATACTCACCTCAAAATCAGTTTCGTATTACAATCAAACTGTAGGTACTGGTACTTCTCGTAGAATGGTTTGAATGACTTCACCAGCCTCAAGACCCTTGATTTGATGCTCAGGCTTGAGGATAATTCTGTGTGCAAGTGCCAATTCAGAGATTGCTTTGATGTCATCAGGTGTGACGAAGTCACGACCACGTAGAGCTGCTGCTGCACGGGATGTCTTGAGCAATGCTTGGGAACCACGAGGAGAAGCGCCGACCAAAACACGAGGATCTTCACGAGTTCGGGAAACAACTTCGACCATATACATTCGCAGAGCAGGGTCGACGTAAACGAATTCACATGCTTGTTGCATGTTAATCACCATTTCTGGGCTGGTGATGACTTCGACTTCGACAGCGTCTTTTCCACGAGAGATACGACGAGAAAGAATCTCGTCTTCATCTGCACGGTCAGGATATCCAACGGACATCTTGAACATGAAACGGTCAAGTTGTGCTTCAGGTAGTGGGTAAGTTCCTTCTTGTTCGACAGGGTTTTGAGTTGCCATAACAATAAATGGTGCTGGGAGCTTGTGGGTCACAGTACCAATGGTAACTTGCTTCTCTTGCATAGCTTCAAGCAAAGCAGCTTGAGTCTTTGGTGGAGCACGGTTAATTTCGTCAGCTAGGAGAAGGTTACAGAACAAAGGTCCTGGTTTGAAAGTAAATTCACCCTTCTTAGCATCATAGATGTTCGTACCTGTGATGTCAGCAGGGAGCAAGTCAGGCGTAAATTGTACACGCTTGAAATCACAACCGAGTGCATCGGCAAAGGTGTTGGTCATCAATGTCTTCGCCAGACCTGGATAATCTTCGAACAGAAGGTTACCGTTGGAAAGGATGTTGATCAGAACATTATCGATAACGTGTGCTTTACCAATAATTACTTTCTGGACTTCGGCACTGATTGCGCTTGCAATCGAACCGACGGCCTTCAACTTCTCTTTGTTTTCTGGGCTGGTCTGGTGCTTCGGCTGGGCCGGAGCGGCCGGTGCTACAGGTGCTGGGGCCGGTGCTGGCATTGCAGGTGCTGCTGGCATAGGCGCTGGTGCTGCTGGCATAGGTGCCGCAGGCATTGGCGCTGCTGGTGCAGGCATTGCAGGTGCTGCTGGGGCCGCAGGCGCTGCTGGCGCTGGCGCGGGCGGGGCTGCTGGTGGGGCGGGGGGTTGCATGTCTATTTTCCTCCAATTATCAATTTCCCCAACGTCGAATTTGCGGGATAATTTCCCGTAGTTCTTCGTTGGAGTAGGAACGGGTTGAGCTAATCAGCTCGACCAAGCGCGGGTCACGGACCATTTGCATGATCTCCGCAGGGGATTTTCGCATGAATTCATCACGCGTAAGGTCATTGAATTGGCGAACTTTCGAGAGCAGGGCTTCGCGGGTTCGCAATTGGTATTGAGAAGGATCTAATTTCGATGGGCGTTCTCTGAATCGAGTCAAGTCAAACACATGTCGCCAGTTCTCCTTTTCAGGAACGACCATGATTGCAATAGCAAGAAGGGCGAAGAGGTTCAAGATAATGAGCCACTTGAGGACAACATCGCTGGTAAGCAGAACGACAGCACCCATTGCTTCGGTAAAAGGAGAAGTAAGTGCACTTGAGACGTGACGACTTTCATCGAATACGATGTAAAACTCAGAAGGAGAACGGGTAATGGTTGTGGACAATTCTTGGTTATCAAATTCCATCATGTCATACATTAACGCAGAGAAGTATTGACTGTTTCCGTTCCAAGTTGTATCACCTTGAGCCGCAGAAAGTCCATCTGGATCGGTATCCCAACAGTTGTGGCCGTTTTCCACATAGGCAGGAGATGTACACTGGAGGTAGCCGTTTTCTTCAGCGAGGTCAGCATCCCACAAGTGGTTGGCAAGAACGGAGTGGTCAGAAACGAACACAATTGAGCCCGTCACATCAACTTCACCATAGTCGTTGTTCGGCTTTTTATCAAGCACGTTAGAAACGGGGTAATCGATTCGAATGATAAGCCCAGTCATGCCTTCACCCAATGTTGGGTTTTGGTCACTGTCGATGTTATCGGGGAATTTTGCAACACGAGCGGATGTTGATGCTGCGGCAAGAATACTAATCTCTCGATCGGAATCAGATTGTTCATCGAGAACTTGTATTGCAGTTGGCCGGTGGAAAAGAACGGGCATTCGGCAGTTTTCGACTTGAGCGATAGCGATATTTGCTTGAGAGCAAGGAATTAATCGTTCATCGCCCATCTCACTGATGTTTTCACTTATACTTGCAGCAGACCACAATCTTCGGTAGTCGGCAGGTTGGAGAACGCCAAGGTCGTCTTCGACTTCGTAAAAGCGTTGATCGTCATAAACTGGAGCATCGAAATATTTGACTCCAAATTCTGATGCAACGAGTTGAGCATTGGTTGAACTCGCTGCAAGGATGACCTTTCCACCTTTTTCGGTGACGAAATCGTGAAGAGCCGATGCTTCGGCTGCATCGAAAGGCTTCTCAGGACCAGCAATGATGAGCATGGTTCGGTGAGGATCGTTCCAGTCATTGACAAGCATAGGAGTCGACATGGTGTTCGCAATGCTGAAATCATTGGACTCGACGACATTTCGCATCTCAGTCAATTGTTGCATTGAATATTCATCAGCTGCATTGTTGTAAGGAGACAGAACGGTTGTCTTGTCCCAACTGACAATACTGATGACCAAAACCGAAAGGAAAAGAGAGGATACAAGACCAACTTTGAGCCAAGTTTCGATGGATATTTTTGTCGAATCTCCGTCTGCCAAATATCTCACCCCTAGTTCGCTTGCCGTACTCTTGAACAGTATAACAACCGTCGGAACCTCGCTCCACACTTAATGCTTGTTCATGCATGATTTGGAGACACAGGTTAATAAGAGACGAAAATTGAATTTGTCAAATCTACTCTGTCGCTTCAATATCGTTGAAAAACAGCGAAAATAACAAAAAAAGAGGCATTCGAGTTTATCACCGGGTATGCTTACGAAGTGAAGCAAGGCCAATGAGCAGGAGAAGTTCAATACCTCCAGCCCACGGCAAGGAATTGGATTCTTGGGAAAGGCTGCTTGTCTCCTCTTCATCATCAGGGTTTGACTCATCCTGTGGCGAATCATCAACCTCAACCGCCATAACTTCGAGTTCAAAAGTTACACTTCGAGACGCATCATCACCTTCAGACGTCAGTGAAAGAGTGACCTCACATACACGATTAGGTTGGCTTTCAGAAGCTTCAAGCCGAAGACTCGTAAAGACATCTTTACCGCCTTGAGCATCTGTAGTATCAACCAGAGTATTGGCCAATTCATCAAGTCCTGTCATCGAAAGGTGTGGGCAACTACGGAATTGAACGGAGGCTTCCTTGACAGCATCTCGTGCATTACCATTATTCACTAATTGTGCTGAAATGTCAATCCATGAACCTGCATGAAGTGATTCATCTGGTAAAGTGACTGTTGGGCGTAAATCAAAAACTCGAGGAACACTAACGTCGCCATCTATTTCTTGCGTACTGGCAGAAGTATCGCCAACTTTTTCTTCAGCAGTTATCGTCAATGTTGAAGCGTTATCGGGATTGTATTCACGGGTATCGTCATCATCGATTGGTGAGAATTTAACAGTGAATGTATCGTTACTGTTTGCAGAAACTGAAATACTCTCAGGCCCACTAAACGAAAACGGCACCCAACTATCAAATTCATAAGATAAATCCAGTTCAAGTTGCGCCATACGATTGTTTTCAACATAGGCAAGAACTTCTCCCTCTGCATCCCAATCGAGATCCATTTCGACAATGTATGTTGAGTCCATATCTGTCGCCCATCCAAGAGTCCAAGATTGACCGTCAATAGGACTTTGAGCATTCACCGGAAGAGCACCAAAAACAGATGCACTCATCAAAAAGGTCATCAGAAATGCCAGACGAGATTGCTTCATGATATCACTTCACTCTAGAATTTTTTCAACCGCTCTCTTTGTGAGAACACGAACCATCGATTTACGGTAACGTGGAGGCAGTGAAGTATTGTTCACTGGTTTGACTGAATTGCGGATGCTCGAAGCAAGGGCTTTGACTGAATCCATACCATTCCAACCCTCTTCGAGCAGAGCAGCGACTTCTTCTGGATGGCATCGGGGAATTGATTCAAGTGCAGTTGTGGCGATTTGCAGAGTTGATGCATCTCCTGCCATCCACGATGCGGCTACACCAGCCTCAGGGAAATCCCAGGAGTCTCGAACTCGTAGTTTCTGATACGAGCCTGTTCGTTGGGCACTTTCTTTCGAAATTGTGACTTTGAGAAGGAATTCTCCTTGCTTGAGAACATTCTTCTTCATCCCATCGAGTTGGTAAAACTCAGTAAGAGGGATGATGCGTAATCCCTCTGGTCCAATCAGGTGAACTTCTGCATCAAGAACCATCAAGGTTGGAGCGATGTCGCCTTGATATGTGGCCACACATAACGTGTTTTGATTCGGAATAACCCGGCAATCTGCACCAGTACCACAGTCAGCCTTGTGACACCAATCAATTGAACGGCGCCAATCTTCACCTTGATTATACCAGAAACATCGAGTGTCTAAACAAAGATTGCCTCCCAATGTAGCATTGCGGCGAATGAGCGAAGAGGCGACTTTACCCGCAGCCTCGACAATCAAAGGATGGACACCGTTTTCGACAGTCAAATCCACAAGGCGAGCCATACATCCAATTTCATGGAGTGAAAGCGTATCGGTTCCATCTATTCGTGCGAGTGAAATCACATGTGGCTTTGGATTGATGTGCCATTTGTAATTTGGAAGAAGATCTGTTCCTCCTGCAACCCAATCAAACTCTTCACCTTTTTCAAGTAACTTTCCTGCGAGTTCGCAGGCCTCTTCTACAGTTGTTGGATTATGGAGGGTAAAGGGCGGCATCAGCATTACTGTTCACCTCCCATTTGTCGTTGTTCTTTTTTCAACCAAGCACGGCCAGCAAGTCCGAGTTCAGCAAGTTGTTCAGGGTCTGGTTCGGTCGCAGTACGCCAACCTTCAACTTGGTCTTCCAAAGGCAAGTTAGGATCAAAGCCAAACAAAACTCCATTGACATAAGGACTGGTATCTTCCGTTCGTTGACGCGCCTTATCTCGGACTTTGTGTTCTTGAGCACGTGCAACCAGCTTTGCTTGTAAAGGGCTGTGAGTAAGACGCGGGGATGGCAAATCGGTAGGGTCGTCAAATTCTGACGCCTTGAGTGCCTTTTCGATTCCTTTGAAAACCACATCCGGAGTAAGAGGTAAGTCTCGCAATCGTATTCCAATCGCGTCATAAACAGCATTGACCACTGCTGGCAAGATAGGGAGCAAGGGCCCTTCACCGGCTTCTTTTGC
>MDSW01028086.1_pt1 | contig 15983 bp, 15 predicted proteins | sample 811171 | NCBI WGS metagenome assembly MDSW01 (sample SAMN05326641, study PRJNA326480) | marine metagenome | isolation source: seawater | place: Atlantic Ocean: North West | collected 2012
TAAATGCCTTTGCCGCATTTTCATGACAGGCACGCATGCCACCGATTTTAGAAAAGAGTTGGTGAAAACCAGGCATTTGCATGACGGCTTGGTGCGCCAGTGCATAGGGCACGTCGTCCACACTTTTCTCTTTGATGATTTCCGATGAAAACAAAAGTGTATCCGGGGTCAGAGCTCCACCATTGTGATTGGCCACATAAAGACCTGCTCCATCGGGGATGCGATCGAAACCGCTTGGCTTGAATGTGAAGTACTTACGCCACGCCGGTGAAAGTCGACGGCTCACTTCACGGATGAAATCCTCATCTCGGTTTTCTAAGCTATCGATATCATAAGGTAAAAACTGGTCACTTAAGCGCCCCCAGGCGACTTTATTAACGCGGGGATCAACAGAAGATTCGGTAAATACTTGCTCGGTCATGGGGCGTCCTTTGTTTGGATGCTTCCCTCCTGACCGATCGAGGCATGAATCGTCAACGCTCGAGACAACGAAGCAAAAATCAGCTCAACATTCTCTCAACATTTAATCAGCAACCAATTTCTGTGATTTCCCACTCCCAGGGTTCTCGCTTGATGGTCACCTCAGCCACGTCCCCGACTCTCTTGCCAAACATGGCCTTGCCCACGGGAGATTGGGGAGTCAAAACTGTAATGATTCCATCACCATCGGGGCCCGTTAACTCTTCACCAGCACCCACTGGAAGCATCACAAATGTACGTCCAATTTCACCGTCTTCGGTCTCACATTGAGCATCCACAACAGCACCCAAACCAACCTTTGAACGCATGTGATATTTTGTAAATCCACGCTCATCAAAGGTCTCGAGAGCCTGTAAATATTCCAAAGCAAGACGGGCGCGCTTCGATTGCGCATAAGCCATATTGCCCTGCTCAATCATAGCTCGGCTGTCCTGACGCTTTTCCATAGCGGTCACGGAGTTTTGTGCTGCTTCTTTGGCCGCGTTGCCCGCGCGCACCGCAATGGATGCGTCTTGGCGCAGGCGTGACCTTAATTGCTCAATGAGAATGGATGTTAGATTCATAACCGCAATCTGCATCCAAGATGCAAATTGCGCAAAAAATCTGCCACGATTTAGACGAAACGAATGTATTCGAAATCCGCTGACTGGCGATTGATGCCGGTTTTCGGCGCCGCAATCCAGTTTGCGTACTTACCTGGCTCACGAACCTGCTGCATGATGGACTTGAGGTACTCTCGGTCATCATCGGTTGGCGAATATCGGTCAGCCAATTCTGCTGGACTCACGCCAGTAACAAGCTCTCCGTTGGTTTTGTAAGTCATGCCTGCAAAAGGTCCCATGTTCCGGTTGAAACGTGGTGATGGAAGCGTCAATTCGAAGTCAATTCCAGCTTTTTTGATGATGTTGTTCCACTTACGAAGCGCGCGGTAGCAATCGTCTACGTACTTGTCTTGCAAGATACGGTTCATGGCCCGGCGAGTTGGGATTTCCTCGGTTCCAATGCCACCGCCTTCTAATGGAATTTCCAAATCGTACGAGCCTTCAAGAGCGACGTGATCTGTATAATCTTTCGAGGTGCTTTCCTTAAATCGCCCCTTCAGACCAGATGCAAAGTACTGGGCCGCATTTGAAGAGTTATCGCCTCCAAAAAGGTCCAAACATACGGAGAACCATCGGTCAAAATAGCGCTGAATCATGTCGAGCGGAATTCCGCCAACATCTTTAACATCTTCGGTCTTGGACTCTGTCATCAACTCACAGGTTCGTTGCACAATCCGCGCAATACCCGATTCACCAACGAAGAGGTGGTGTGCTTCTTCGGTCAACATAAACTGAGTTGAACGAGCCAACGGTGAGAACGCGCTCTCCGCAAGCGACGCCAACTGGTACTTGCCATCTCGGTCAGCGAACATGGCAAAGCAAAAGAAGTCGAGAAAGTTTTCAATAGGCTGATTAAAGGCACCAAGGATCCGTGGGGAATCTTCGTGACCAGACCGGCGAATCAAAAGCTCTTCGGCTTCATCGCGTCCGTCGCGACCAAAATACTTATGAAGCAAGTAGGCCATGGCCCAAAGGTGACGACCCTCTTCAACGTTTACTTGAAAGAGGTTACGCATGTCATAAAGACTCGGAGCCATTTCAGCGAGCGTTCGCTGCTGCTCAACCGATGCTGGCTCTGTATCGGCTTGGGTAACGATGATGCGTCTTAAATCTTTGCGGTGCTCGCCGGGGCATTGTTCCCAAACACTCTTGCCCAGGTTGTCACCAAACCCAATGGTATCCGCTGAGTTGGGAGCCAAGAAAATTCCCCAACGGTAGTCAGGCATTTTCACATAGTCGTAATTTGCCCAGCCACCAGACTCTACACTTACGGCGGTTCGCAGATAAATGTCGTCTTGCTGATAGCCCGCAGGTCCCATCTCCATCCACCAGTCGATAAACTGCGGTTGCCAAGCTTCAAGCGCACGCTGAAGCTTTCGGTCTCCGGAGAGGTTGACGTTGTTCGGGATTTTTTCGTCGAGTGCAATGGACATATCGAGCCACCTTTAGTTTTAGGAAGCCTCGTTTCAGAAACTCCCCCTTAATTCCTTACCCATGTTGTACAGATTTGGACGCGATTTTGCAATATAATGCTTCATCGTGACTAATTTACTGGATCTTTTGCCCTGAAAGCTGCACTATAGTGCACAAATGGATACTCCACAGATACTTCAAGGCATTGCCAAGGTGGTCAAAGACCGTCGTAAAGAGCTTGGACACACCGCCAAGGTTGTAGCCAGCCAAGCCAACCTGAGCCCACGTTTCTACGCCCAAATCGAAAAAGGTGAAGCCAATATATCCATCACCAGGCTTTTGGATGTCTCCCAGGCACTGGATATGGGACTGACTGAACTCATATCCAAAGCCCAAAAGTCGCGACCCTGCATCGCACTCTTAGGAATTCGTGGAGCCGGGAAAAGCAGCGTCGGGCCCTTACTCGCCAAGGCATGTGGCCTGCGCTTTATTGAACTCGATGCGTCCATTGAGTCCAAAACAGGCCTCGACCTACGAGAGATATTCTCGCTCCACGGTGAAGATTACTACCGCCGCATGGAGACCGTGTGTCTCGAAGAATTACTCGAAAAAGGTGAGCCACTTGTGATCGCTCTCTCCGGCGGGGTGGTGCACAACACTTTAGCTTATGAACGCATCCTAGAATCGTCCATCAGTGTCTGGCTGAAAGCTCATCCTGAAGATTATATGCAGCGGGTTTTGGCCCAAGGTGACCACCGTCCCGTGGCCAATCGCAACAACGCCATGAGTGAGCTTCACAACCTAGTTCAAACCCGCACGCCGCAATACGAGCGCGCCGACCTTCAGATCAATACCTCAGGTCAATCCGCCGAAGAAGTCAGTCAGTACATCTTTCATAATCTCGGAGCTTACTCCGCAGACACGCTTGCAGCGCCATAGATCTGAACATATTCTGAGCCCGACAATGGTGGCGGTCATTCGCTTTTGTCGGAAGGAAAAATGCAGTGTTTGTAGAAAATGTGGCACTGGTCTTAAAGCTCACCATCGGCAACACAATCACGGAAATCCCCGGAGCCAATATCAAGAATTGGGACCTAGATCTCAAGAGCTGGGGCTTCACCGGCAAACTAACTTTCTGGGTCGACGCCAAGAAAAACCGGGATACCCTTTTTCAGCAATTTATCTCCGATAAGCCCATCGAGGTAAGTCTCAAGATTGCGAAGAACTTCTACGAAACCAAGTCTCCCGCGCCCCCTTTACAAATCGAGGGAATGGTCACGACACGTAGCCTACAAGAGCAAGACGGACCAGGTATATCTGGAGAACCCATTCTCTTTCGCAAATACACCATCGAGTTCGCTGACTTGGCCGCAGTCTTATGGAGTCAACACAAACCCGTAGAGGTCTTTTCAGCCTCAACCTTGGAGCAAGTCATCAAAGCCAACCTGCCGGCTGGTTTAAAGCTCAAAATGAAATGGGATGTACTCAAAGAAAAGCACAATATCATTGCTCTGGGCTTAGGTGATACAACGGTCAGCTTTTACGACTTCATTGGTTGGCTAACAGATACTCAAGCTGGACATTTTTACTACGACTACTTAGACAAAACCTATCACCTAAGCTCAAAGAAAAAGAAAGTTGCTAAAAAAGGCGAATTAGGCGGCGGCAACTGCGAATCCATCTTGGTGGCATACCCACCGCGCAAGCGCTACAACAGCGCAATTCTCAATTCCCACGTGAAGCAAACAGCAACCACAGAAGTTGCTCAAGACCTGGGTCTCAACGCCATTCGCCACGATTTTATCATGCACACGCCTCTATCTGCCTCCATCAAAAGCCGAAAACTGCTGGAGACAAAACGCCTGGAAAGTCGGGATTATCTCCTGGATATCGAGTTCGCAGATTTCCCCGAAATCCTCTTAGCCCCCAATGAAGGCGCGGTTCTCAGCAAAGATGACTTCAGCTCAAACCTCAAACCTTACGGCAAAACGTTTAGAGGCATCAGCTTTACTATTTCCGCGCAAGCAACTCGCACCGAAGCAGAAGACGACCTCGATCTGGAAAACACCGAATACGACATAACGTATCGGTCTCAATATGAACGCGACGGAGACAATTGTCCCAATCTAACACAGTACCAACAACCACACTGGCCCATCTTTGTAGAGGGTCAAGTCATCTCAACCATTGGTAAAGACAAAGACCGAACATTCATGGTCTTTCAGGACAAAAAAACATCTCAGGATTATTACAAAGTAAAAATCCCACTTTGGAACGTTACGGTTCAAGTACCATTTGAACCTCAGTTTTCACCGGGGCACTTTTACTTCCCAGCCTACAAGGATTCGCGCGTACTCTTACAAGTGAATTTCAATGACGCTAACATTGTTCGATTCCTCGATTGGGGCGAAGGCGTTAAGCTGCCTACGGACAGTCAGGGCAACCATATTCTCTTTGGCAAAAATGACACCAGCGAAACCTCCATGCGGCATATGTACGTCGACAACAAACCTGAGTTTCAAATCTATCGGGTGGAAGACGGCGACACTGAGATTATGCTCCTTAAAGACGGTACGATTCTCCTGGAGACCAAAGAGGATGCATCTAAAGAATCATCATCAAGCGGCGTCGACCTAAAGCCCCAAGTTGAAGCAAACAAGGCCAAACTGGAAACTGCCACTCAATCCTCAGTAGGAGAAGTAAGCGGCGCTGTCAGTGGTGCTACGGGCCAGCTCAACGCCGAGGTTGAGGGAGCCGTTGGCGGCGCCCGTGAAAGTCTTGAATCGCTGGATGAAGATTTGAGCGCTCAAGTCAATCAAATCAATTTAGAAGTCGAAGAAGCGGTTCAGGGGCTCGCCGAACAAAGCGATGCCGTGAAGTCGGCAGTTGAAGAAGCCAAAGCCAGACTCAAAGCTTTGCTGGAGTAGCCCGATTATGCGAGAGCTCAAAAACAAGTTATTCAGCATTCAATCGCAAGTAGACTCCGAATTTCAGAGTATCCTTCGCGAGATTCAATCCACTGAGTCTCTCATCAAGTCGCAGAAAATAGATTCGATGACTCCCCTGCTTAAGCAAGTCACAACCATGCGCACGCAACTGGAATCGAAACGCCTCACCTTAAACAATTCCATCGGGGCCATGCGTAAAAACATCGAAACGGTCATCGATAAAGTTCAGGAACTGGTCGACGGGATCGATAAAAGCTTAACGGCACTTTGCGACCAAGCTACCGATTCTATCGATATTGTACGAAAGTCCATTGAGGGTCCCCTAGAGAGCTTGCAAGCGATTATGCAAAGCGTTCAAGAGCAAGTGACGGATTTTAAAGATACCATCCTTGCCTTGTTTTCCACCATTCAGAATGAACTCGAAAGCCTCCAACAAAAAGGCGAAACCTTTGTGGACACCTTAGAGTCCGTACTTGGAGGCGGGATGTCAGCATTAGACAAGATTCCCGCCACCGGGATTCCCGACGCGCTCGCCAAGCCCACCACCCAAACCATTACAAAAGCGGCTTCAGCGGTTCTTCCGCAGCTTTCCACTGCAGCTCAAAGCGGCAGTAAACAGCTCAATACCCTTGCCCAGCAGGTCAGCAAACAAATTGGAACCGTGAGCGAGCAAGCTACATCACAAGTGGACGCCTTCAAATCGCAAATGATAACTCAAATGGAAAGTTCTCAAGCCGGTGTTATGAGTCAAGTTAGCACCATTAATGAACAGATAGAGTCCGTCGTTTCGCAAGCATTGACCCAAATGAATACAATGGTTGAGCAAGCTACGACTCAAGTCGAAGCAATGAAATCGACCATTCAAAATCAACTAGAAACTTTTGAGCAGGCAACCCTGAGCACCTTAGACGAGGTCATCACGGCGACATCGGGAACCCTGGCAAATCTGAGAAACCAAGCCGAGAGCGCTATCAAGATTCCGTAAGGTCTAGAAAGCTCAAAACCAACAAGGTTTAAATGGATAGAAATCGGCTGCGGAGCATTCAGCACCGTGCTTTAAAGCCTTAGGCGTCTTCGCGCCAGTACAAGTATGAACGACAGCCTTTAAGTTGAGCCCGGTCAAAATAAGCAATCGCCCCATCCCGAACCGCGTGGTCCCATTCTTCACCAGGCAAGAGCTGGTAGAATTCGATTTCGGTCCCAAAATCATGATGAAACGGAGGCTTCTCAATACGCTGTACAGGAATTCCGCCCAAGGATAAGCGGTGCACCTGCTCGACTCTGGACTTACCGGCCAATTTCACACCTTCGAGACTGACTTCATCGCCCACCCGTTCTTTTTGCAAGAGCCAGTAGACCTCACGCGCTTGGGTGGCAATTTTGGGTACTTCACATACGACCATGCCATCTTGAGTCTGGAACGGCACATACGCGGTTTCTGAACTCGAACTCGAGAGTAGCCCCTCAAGTTCCTCGAGAATTCCCAACATGCTATCGCCAGGTGCATCGTGAGCGTAAAGCAGATTTAACTTCTGTGGTTCTAAATCTTTATAAATACAAACATCGAAATAGAAGTCCTGCAGTACCTGGAAAAATTGAGCAGGATGACAATCCACGCCGGCCTCAAGATGACTCAATGCTGCCCGCAGCTTAAAGAGCCCCTTCATGCAAAATTTAGCGGCTTGAACCGCCTGACCCGCAAGGTAATTGTGCTGAATATCTTCGACCAGCTGTTGATGATAACGGCTCGCTACCGCGGTCACACGCTCAATGATGCCCTCGGTAAATGGTGTGGAAACCATTCGAATCAAAGCTGGTAAATAATCGGCCCGCAGAGACCACTGACCCTCCGCACTTTTTTCAAAGTCACAGAGTCGAAAAGATTGAACAGAGGTATCTTTATGAGGCTTGGTAGAAAGCGATACTTTTTGGACGACCCGTTCAACGCTTTCATCGGGTAAATCGCTACCGGATCCGGTGCGTACCACTTCAAAATCACTTTCCTGGTGCAGATAAATGGAGCATTCGGAAAGCCCCGTGGCGTTCAGGTTGAATGAAACTGGCCGGGTATTGCCGGGAATATCCAGTAAGTGTCCGGTGCTGAGAACCAAAGTCATCTCTTTGATGCTGATAATCCCATCACCCAGCTGAAAATCATCCCACTCTAAACTTCCCAAACCCCACATTGGCCACGGGCTCATTTGCCAACGCAGATTCATCTCTTCTCGAAGAGAGTGCTCTTGAGCATAAAAATGCTCCGGCAAGAGCGCTTGCCCCAATCGCCAATGAACCCTTGATGTTTGGTACTTATTCTTCTTCACCAGTTCCAGCCTTCAAACAGTAAAAAACCCGGACCCCCGGCCCCGAATCACATTCAGGTCGGACGCCCAGGCTTTACAGTCTATCATCTTATTCGGGTAGGCAACAGCCACCCCAAAACCAGGGTTATTAACCCAGTTTTGCCTTTGCCACATCACCAACTTGCAGACCCCATCCTTTAACGAATGGCTTGCTCTTTGATTGGGCAAAATTCAACGTATACGTTGAATCCGAAGCAGGAATCACTTCGAAGTAAATATTGTAAACAACAATATCCAGAGTAGGACTGACTTTCGTGCCTTCATTGGCAACCGAAAGACGAACATCACTGCCCCCAGGAGCATTGAGTTGTCCCTTAATCACGCCTTCGTCTCCGCCGAGCGTGCCCTTAGGATAAGCTTCTTCGTACCAACCCTTTTCTTCATCATCATGATTGATGATCCACCAACCCAATTCATTGATGGTGGTCGTAGAAAGAGAAGCTTTTTGCTTAGCCGCCAGCTGGTTTGCAAACTCGCTGGAAACATAAGCGCTGATGCAAATCGGGTCACCGACTCCGCCAGCGAAAGAAAGGCTGTCAATAACACCAATGCAGTCAAGCGTTTTAACGCCATCAGTATCTGTTACTCCCGCCTTATTGTAGGCCGGATCACCTGCCGCATTAAACGGTGTAAATACATTGATTTTGTATTTGTCGTCAGTCGCAGTGGGCGCTTCGTTCAAATCAAGGCCATTGAAGGCCATGAGATAACCACAGCGTTGTTTGTTGGTTGGATTCATTGTGAATCCTGCTTGCCAATCACAAGGAAAGCTTAAGCTCATTGTCTTTCTCCAAAATCTATCGATCGAAAAATGAGAGCCGCCGGCTTAATGCAAGCGACTCCAGCAATTCATTCATTAACCCAGTCGTGCATCCACTCGGAGATCAACATCCATACCTTCAAATTGAATGTGCGGAAGAACCGAGAGATTACAATGATACCAACCAACTTTACCGGGCACTTGGTCGACCGTCAGGCTGTAAGCCTTGAAGGGGTAGTAGCGCAAAGTAAGGTCATCTGGATTCACAATGGTCGTGACATAACGCGAAATCCAAGCATCAATCTGATTTTGAATATAAGTCGCATCAGCCGAAGTACCGATATTGTCACGCATGATGCACTTCAAGTAGTGCGCAATCCGCGTGATAGAATAGGTGTAAGACATATTGGTCACCAGCTGTGAGTTCTCAGAATCCTTAGGATCCTTAAACTTATGTGCCTTCTTCACTGACTGTGCACTGAAGAATACAGCATCTGCTGAACCTTTTTTATGAATCAGTGGAATAAAGCCGGCATTGGCCAGTTCAAGCTCACGGTAGTCAGGCATGGAAACCTCAACCGGCGCTTTCAATTCCTCTTCACCCGTAAGGTTGTAGGTATGACTTGCCAAGCCTTTGAGCAGCCCGCCGCCCTTTGGACCACGGATATACTGACACCAACCTGAGCCTTCAAATGACTTCACCAAGTTTCGAGCGAAAAGAATCGCTGTGTTACCCCAAAGGAAGTCACTGTTATCATTACCACGAACGGTTTCTTCGTAGTTGATGTGCTCAGCTGGATTGGTTTCATCGTTATAGGGCTCACGTAGAATAAAGCGTGGAACCGTCAAACCAATATAGGCTGCCTCTTCGGAGTCACGGAAAGCATTCCATGCTGCATACTTGGGCGTGTCCATCATGCCGCCAATATCTCTTAGAGTATTGAGTTCACTGGCATCGTCACATCCAAAAAACTTCGGACTTACAGAACCAACAAATGGCGCGTGGCTGGCCGTCGCTACCTTGCCCATGCTCTTAAGCCAAAGGATGTCTTTGCGGGTGTTCGCGAAATCGTAAAGCCCAATGACACCACCGAAAGGATGACCACCATACTGGTCATACTCAGCAACATAGACTTTCTTGAAAATCTCCGAACCGGCAATGTCGGCTGCGTTCATTTCAAGGTCTTCGTAGGCCTCATCCTTAGAAATATCCAGGATGCTTAAGCCGATATTTGCTCTGAAATTGGTTTCGCCAACAAGATCAGCGACGCTGGTCCAAGCTGCTTCAATTTCTTGAAATTTTTCGTTATGCAAGACTTCATCGATTTGCGCAGCAATTAAGCCATCGATTTGACCAACAAGATTTTGGATGGAGGACTTATCAAAACGTCCCTCGTCTTCCATGTTGAAAACAACGGAAGCCAAAGAAGAAAGAAATCTTTCTTCTTCACTCACATCTTCGTTTACTGTGGTCAGTTTATTCTGAAGCATAGGAGTCGGTTCCGATACTTCTGTCTCCAAACGGACGCTGGAGAGAAAGCCCGCCAGGTCTAACTTTAGTTCTTCTACTGTTTCATCAGCCATTTTTATCTCTCAATAATTTAATCGTTTTGAAAATTAATTCGGTCATTCAATCAAAGAACGAATTCAAAGAATCAGGCTCAATCTGCCTCACCACTTGGTACGGCAAAGGAATTAAAAGCCTTCAACTCTTTCTTAAGAGCAGCCACAGCTTTTGGGTCGTCGCTCAATGCCTGAATCAGGCGTCGAAACTCTTTGCGGTTGTCGAGATTTCCCTGAACTTCCATCAATAGCTTTCGCAAAAGAACCAAGGCTTTAACTTTTGGGATGTTGCCTGCGATTGCAGCCGGAGAAAATGAATCCATGGAAGTGATTGGCAACTCAACATCGATTTGTTCTGCCTCGCTCGGATCAATCTTGTTTTCAACCGAGAATGCAACAGACATATCCATGTCTTCCATCAACGCGTTCAGGTTTTTCCCATCAAGATTTCGAATGCGACGTTGGTCCAAATCGGTCTTGCTATCTTTGGATGTTCCGCCAGACAAATCTCCCATCACCAGCAAGCGAAAAGGAAGAGCAACATCTTCGGGCTCACCGTGGACGTCCGTTCGATAAGTTAAGGTTAAACGCGACTTTGGAATCTCGTCGTTTACAGCCATCTCATTTCTCCGTCTTCACAGGCAAAGCCTGTTTAATAATTAACACTCTGCGCACCTTACGTTCTGAGCTCGAATGTCTCAGGCTAAAGAGACCCCCAAAAGTGCACTTGAAGTCTATTTAGGCTGGATTGCGAGTCAAGAAATCATCAAGAATTTAGCACCTTTTCCCCCATAAACTCCCTCGAACGATCGCCGAACTCATGGCGGGAAAACGTTGTAGAATGAAGCTCAAGCGCCCAACGTATTCAGCCGCCCATCGTGTAAAACAACCTCGTGGCCTGCCCCAAAATCTTCTTGAATTCTTTCGTATCCCAGAAACCCCTGTTCATTTAAACGTGCCCAGCTTTCGTGATTTTCAATCCACAAGCTTAGCGAAATCTCAACATTGTAGACTTTCAAAAGAGGTTGGAGGTGTTCGATAAACCTTTGGCTTACAATCTTTGCCCAGGAGCGTCCTCGTGAGTCTTTTTCAAGCTCAGCATGGAGCCGTACCTGGAAGCCATGCGCATCCGCCTGATAGCCTCGTCCGACAATCCCTGTCCCATCCAATCGGGTAATGCCGGTCCGAGCAACATGGTGATCAGATGTCTTTCGAAAAGTCGCCCGCCGAACATGGACGGGTAACTCAGGTATATACTGGGAAAAAAGCCAATGGATACGGTCGATGGAAGCCAGTCCACAAATGCCCATATAAGACTGGCGCACGGCCTCCCAATCATCGTAGTAACGAGAATAATAATCGGGGTACAAGGAGGCGAAAAGATTCTTCAAGCTCAAGTGGTCAAAGAACTGAATCATTAAGTCAAAGGACTCTCGGTCGAGAAGCTCTTCAGCGAAGCGTTGAAAGTAGCTGGGCAAGGGTCCGTTGGGGCCCATCAATCCCATATTCACGCCAACCACCGCCCGCACAATGGGTGATTGTTCAAAACGCAGCGAATGAACCAAAGAACGACTGGTAGGCTCTCCCATACTGTTTTCAAAGAAAACATCATCGGGTTCGTAGCCCAAGACACTCAAAGCGCGAAGCAAGGCAAGTAAGTCAAAGTCCGACGCTTTCGAAACCAAACGGTCTCGGATTTTTTTCTCGTGCGTCTGGCTCAAGCCTTTCTCCCTTGCAAGCATCATGGTTCCTTAGTCCTTCACAAATCCTTCAAGATCGACTTTGTAAAACTGCTCCAAGGTATCCCACGTCATGGGATCACGGTTTTCGAGATGGGGTCTCACTTCTTGAATGGATCGGTTTAAGGCTCCAAAGAACCCGGCAAAGAGGTCCGGAAAATACTGCCGAGGGTCAAAGTCGTTGATCAGAGCCATGAGGTCATTGCTAACCACGGCTGCCTTCTCATATTGACCCTTCTCAATTAAGAGTTCGAATGCTCTTAGCTTTTGTTGAAGCTGGAAAAATTGGGGTGAGGCCTTTAACTCCACTGCGTCTTCATTTGTCTTTTTCAACACGGGCACGTCCTCCGAAATTTCCTGTACCACGGGATCTTCTGCATGAACTTCGGTTTTTGGTTCGCTTACAACCGCCACATCAAGAAGGCTGTATTCCGATTCCAGACTTCTCTGCAGAGTCGCCAAGTGGCCTCCACAACTGGACCACACCGGTCCTTCAAGCCGTTTGCTTAGAGAGAGAAACTCATCTCGCAAGCCATCTAAGAGTTCCTCGTCACGTGCTTGAAACAATACCCAAGTAGAGTCCTGAGAAGCGACATGGTAGCTAATGAGATCGTTGCTGTTTTGAAAGAGCCATGCCAAGCTTTTGGCGAATACTTTTTCTCGATTGCTGGATGGGCCCCAAGCTTCCCAATTTTGCTCGAAGACTGCATTCAATGTTTTCAAAACAGCCTGCACACCTTCGGCCTGTTCAGTATCAATACAATGGTAGAGGTAATAAACTGCGAGTCGAAAATCATAAATATCTTCATCAATTAATTGCTCAAACAGCTCTGCTGCCTGACCAAAACGACGAGCCTGCGCATGATCTCCAATTGCGCCAAACCGCTCGTCAAATGCCTCTAAGCCCGGACTCTCACTGACCGTAAGCTTTTCCATCAACTTTTCCAGAGTATTCATCGTTTCTCCTCAAGTTTAAGCGTGCTCAAACCTGAACCTTTACCTGACCTGGGCTTAAAATACTGATTACCCCGCCCCAGTTGCACATCAATTTCGACGAATTGTTTAAAGTTGGCATGTTACCCAACAATACTTTTGGATTTCCTGGCACCCATGGAGCCATGGTCATAGGAATACAAGGCATAGGTGTCAAAACTCCAAGCGCTGCGGCAGTCGCAGCAGCCACCATCGGATTGGCAATGCTCATGCATGTTCCAAAAGGCAAGACATTCATGAAGGGCTTGTTGTCCATGATATTGGCGGCCGGCATCGTGGCTAGGACCCGGTTCGTGGGTAAAACCACCAAGCTCGACGGCGCAGCACCGAACGTGCACTTTAATGTTGCTCCCATGCAGACCTGACACCCCATCGGTTCCTATCCTTCCGCCTGCCGCTGTAACGTTAATTGTCCTGCCGCAAAGCGCAAACTGGATAGGTCGCGAAACACTTCGACCTGCTCTTTTCGATGCAACATCCCCGTGAGGTATTGCCCATCGCACCATGCCTGAGAAATCTCGCCATCTTCGTGATGAGGAACTTGGCCGAAAACCTCGATCTTGTTCGGTACCGCCCTAAGGCCCAGCTCAACTTTACACTGCAAAGACAAAGCGGTTGCCAAAGATTTTCGGTCGTTGAACCAATCACCGTCTGGTTCAACGAACACAACAACGATGGCTCTCCAGCCCGATCCTGCACTTGCTGCCGGAGCAAAAACCACGCGCGCATGGGTAACGCCGGGGTGACTCTCCACGAGATTTGTTACCGCCTCACCTGGGTAACTCTGCCCTTCTCTATGAGGACGAACCGGTCCAATCAAAACAAATTCGTTGCGGTCGCGGCTCACCAATTGATGGCCAATGAGTAGGTCTGAATTTGAATATTCCGACCACTCCAAAACACCACTTTCAGTGACCGTCGGCATACCGCTTAAATTTGCGTCGGCCATAGTAAATCCAGAACCCGGCATCGGCAAAACATGCATATACTTTGGTTGCAATCGGCTAACACCAGTCATGATTGCACCGCCGGCGGCCGCGTTGGCAAAGTAAGTGGACCCCAAACAGGACTGGGATTTGGCCAGCTTCGAGAACTGATCCCAACGGTTCCAGTCAAGCGCCCCGTGGGCATTGCGGAACCATCTTTTTAGTTTCGGAACGGCTGCAAGTTGATTGCGTACCAAGGCGTCGCGGGTCAAAGGTTGCAAAAGTAAATGCGTAAAACCAAACTGCTCCAGCTCCGGCGTTTGGGCTTGAGCCTGCGTCTCGGAAAATTCTACAAAAGTCGCGCCGGCAGCCAGCGTGGTTAGCAAAATAGTCGGCTGAAACTGAATGGGACAAAAGCCAGGGGCCGCAATGACATCACCCCGGTCGAGGCTCAATCCTATGGCCGCGTCACGTATTAAACCCAAAAAGAGAGTTTGAGCCGACACCTCTACAGGTCCATCCTGCAGATCCTGAACCGGCGAAAATACCGAGCCCACGACTTCCGTTGCCTCATAAAAGTAGGAACGATCCGCTCCCCCTCCTGAGCCCAAGTCATGGCAGCTCAATGGCAAACGCTCGGCTTCAACCTCCAAGCCGTGTAAGTAGCGGTCTTCCGTGACCCACCAATCGAGATGTCCTTGGTCAATACAACCCTGGGCAAAACGGTTGCCCAGCATAGGCACCGAGACAAAACAAAGGCCCATCTTCAGTGCCGTTAATAAAGAGACGACATAGTTAACACCTATGGGCAGAACAATCGCCAAGGCGTCTCCAGCATTGACCCCTGCCTCTCGCCAAGCACATTCGAGGGCACGGCAGCGGGCGTGTAAATTCTGATAACTGAGTCTCTCGACACCACGGTTTGCATGCCAGTGGATAAAAGCCAGCGCGGTATCATCTTGATAACGCGTCACCAGGTCATGATAAAAATCGTAACCTTCATCATAGCGAGCATGGCTCGCCACGCCTCCATGCTGCGAAAAAACATCGAGGTACCGGTGCCAAAAGCCGGCGGGATCTTCGTAACTATCGGTCAACCACTTCGGCGCACGAAAAAGGTCGCCATCGGCCGCACTCAGCGAGCGTCTCATCTTTAAAATGGGCAATTTCTCTACAGCCTGCATCATTTACCCTAGCGACGAATTTGAACACGGCGGATTTGGTTCTTCCCTAAGGAGATTAAAACCTCCTGCGGAAATGGAGCTTGAAGCGGTATTCTCCAATTTTCGCCTGGCTCGGAAAACAAGACATAGATGCCGAGATTTCCGCTTTCAGGTTGCTCTATTTGAATAACTTCAGTTTGATTTGGGAAGATAATTTTTCGCTCTAAAATCGTCTCATCCGGTGTGTTCTGGAAAACTTTCTCCGCCACCGCGTTGTAATGCTCCGCGAGAAATGTTTGCCCATCCACACTTCGAACCACGACATAGACTGGGGTTGTTTTATTCGTTTGCTCGTCGGCGCTTATGGAAAATCGAATGGTGGATGCACACCCCACAAAAGCACCACTCATTCCGAGCATCAGTAAGCTGACTCCCAGAGTTCGGCTCAATCTACGAATGGTTCGTGACAACTTTCTCATCTCACAATCCAGACAGTCGCGTCGCGTTAGGAATGGTAAATAAGTCCCAGGGATCTTCTTTCAACTCGAAAGTCACCGGTATTTTTACCTCTTTGCCCTGGGCAGTTTGGCCAAAAGACCAACTCCAGCTCAAATCTTTCGCTTTGCCTTTTGTCAGCAACCGAAAGAAACTCCAATGAGAGTCCTGGGCAATCACAGCGCCCGGATACTTGTGCTCTCCCGTGGTTCTATTGGTCAACTGAATACCCACCTGGGCGGTTGTCTGGCGTGTCCAATCTAACTTCAAGCCTTTTAAAGCTGGCTTTTGGTTGAAGTTAAAGAGTGCGGTTTTACCGGAGCTTAAATAAACCAAGGTCAGAGCTTGTTTGTCCGTTTGCATGGAACCAAAAAGCTTGGGTTTAACGACAACCTCGATGGAGCGCGGGTTTCCTTCCGAATCCCATAGACGGCGGCTCATCCTGGCAACGCGGTTGATCGACTCTAGAATATCTTTTGAAATGGTGGGCGACCCTAAATTCGAGCGGCGCACACGATACAAACCACGTTCTTTTACTAAA
>MDSW01148390.1_pt1 | contig 15983 bp, 11 predicted proteins | sample 811171 | NCBI WGS metagenome assembly MDSW01 (sample SAMN05326641, study PRJNA326480) | marine metagenome | isolation source: seawater | place: Atlantic Ocean: North West | collected 2012
GCTCCTCTGCGCCGCCGTCTCCGCCACAGCGCTGCTCACCGTCTGCGAGAGCTTCTGCGACTACGCGCATGTGCCGGGGCTCCTCTCGGGGCTTGCCGAGGTGCTCGCCGACACGAAGCACGTCGCGGTCGAAGCGCGCGAACACGCGGCGCGCGCGCTGAAGAACGCCGCCGTGAACGACCAGATGCGGGAGATGCTGGTCGGCGTCGGCGCGATCGGAGCCATGGTGAAGGCCTGTCGCGTTTCTGACTCGCTGCTGCTCCAGGAGCAAGCGGCACGCGCGCTCGGCAACATGGCGGTGCATGACGCGAACGAGCAGCGTGTCGTCGACGCCGGCGGCACGACGGCGCTTCTCGCGCTGCTCGCGTCGACCGACGAGCCGCTGCTTGATGCGGCGCTGGGAGCACTCGCCAACCTAGTCGGCCACCCTGAGATGCGGGCGATCTTCGTCGCCGAGGGGGGCGTGCGGCTGCTGCGGTTGCCGATGGAGACGGGCCGCGAAGTGCTGTATAAGCAGGCTGGGTGGATACTCGCGTCGCTCGCCGTTGACCCCGGCCTCGGCAAGCATGTGATCGCGCAGGGCGGCCTCACGCCCCTCGTTCTGTACGCGTCGTCCGACTCGGAGCTATATCAGGAGGAGGCGGCATGGGCACTGGCCAACCTGTCGTCAGCGGCGGTCAACGCCGAACCGATGGCAGAGGCGGGCGCGCTCCAGCGCCTCCTCGAGCTCGCGGCGTCGCCAAACGAGAACGTCGCGATGCAAGCGGTTTGGGCTCTCGCCAACCTCGCCGTCCACGACAAGCTGAAGCTGCGCCTCTCGGACCTCAACGCCGTTGCCAAACTGCTACGCCTACTGCCAGCCCGCGCAGACGAGCTCACCGAGAAGGGTGAGCAGGCGCTCACACAGATTGTCCGCTGCGTAGCTAATCTCGTCGTCGCGTCGGAGAACCGCCAACGTGTGATTGAGTGTGACGGCTTGCCGGCGCTGTTGCGCTCGCTTGAGTGTCCGTACGACTCGGTGAAGGAGGCAGCGACGCGCGCTTTCGTCAACCTGTCGTTCGAGTCGGAGTACGCACACAAAATCATGCTCGCTGGCGGGCTGCCGGCGATCGTGCGACTGCTTTCGTCACCGGCGCAGCGTGTGCAGCAGGAGGCGGTTTGGGCGATCGTCAACCTGTCAGTATGCCCGGAGAACGAGGCAGTGCTCATAGAAGAGCAGGTGCTCGTACCGCTCGTCTCGCTTCTGAATTCGGACTCTCGTGTGATCCAGGAGCAGGCGGCGTGGGCGCTCGCCAACCTGACCTCGAACCCTGACAATAAGATGAAGATCCTGCAGCTTGGTGCCCTCGACCGATTGCGCGCCCTCCACCTCTCGCCGAGCGACGAGGTCCAGGCGGCATCGACGAAAGTCCTGGCGTCACTCGGTGAAATCCTTACCCCGTCATCGCGACGCGCGATCTCGAGCCGCAAGTCGCACGGGACGACGCCCGCCGCCGTCGGCTCGAGCGCGCGGCGGAGTTCGCCGCTCGTGGCTCAGGGCCCGGATGAGGAGGGAATGGGCGCCTCCAGTCGCCTCGCCTCTGATCTTGGTTCTTTCAAAAGCTGAGCTTCATACGCTGTAAGACTTACACCTGCCACCGTTGTTTTATGGATACTACTGCCTGGGAATGGCGCGTGAGGGGCGTCGACAGCGGGAGGGGGAGGAGGAGCGAGCGCGTGCGGCGGCGGCGCGAGGTGGGACGGTCTCCGGTAGGACGCGGACGGCACGTGGGGAGGGCGATGGGCGGGACTACTCTGAGGTGAGGGCGAGGGCGCCGAATGGGTCGCAGGTGTGCCGAGAAGGTCGAGTACTAACACTTACTATCGATAGTACAGCCTTCCTTACGGTACTGAAGCGTAATACCAAGCCGCGGTGTGTACCATCGAATCTTTGCAGTGTTCAGCACGATGCGTCAGTCGCGGTACGACGTAGCCCCAGAGCGCGCCAGGCTGACGATCGACGACCACGATGAAGACCACGACGACGAGCCTGCGACGTCTGCTGGCCGCAATGGGACATCGACGGCGGGAAAAGAGAAAGACAACGGCCTGCGGCGCTTCCCTGGCTGTGGCGGAGGCATCCTTGACGACATCACCCGGCGCGCTCGGTACTGCGGATTGGACTACTCGAATGGCGCCATCTACGGTTCGAAGACGCTAAGCGCCGCGCTCTTCATGCTCTTTGCCACAATGTTCTCAACCGTTGCACTGGGCGCACTCATTGAGTCGGCAACGAAAAAGCGGATTGGACTGTCGGAATATCTGATCATGAATTCTCTGGCCGGCGTTACGCATGCGCTGCTCGGCGCACAGCCGCTCCTCGTTCTTCGCCCGACAGGTCCAATCACGGCGATCACGATCAAGCTCTCAGACACCGCGGACTTCTTTGGCCTGGACTTTTACGAGTACCTGAGCGCGACGGGGTTGTGCGTCGCCACGCTCATGGTGGTGGTAGCGATGACTGAATTCTCGCGACACATCTCGACGCTGACCGCGTTCACGCATGAGATCTTCGCGTGCTTCGTCTGCTCGATCTATGTCGTTGACGGCGTTTCTGAGATCCTCCTCGCATTCAACGGCACGACGATGGAGGAGTTTGGCATGTGGCTCTTCACCGCCAATCTCGCACTCGTCACCTTTGGCGTCTCCGCATGGCTTCACACGGCGCGTGGCTGGCGCATTCTGCCCGAAACGGTGCTCGCCAAACCGCCTCTCAGGGTAGCCGTAGTAGCCCACCGCCTGCCCACGAATTATCCTCGTCCGCCTCCTCCTCGCAGATGCGCTCGCTCCTCGTCGACTATGACGTAACAATCGCCATCGTGGTGACCACCCTCGTCTCGTACACGTGGACCGTCGCTTCCAGTCAGGTCGAGCGCATCACGCTTCCGGCCGACATCTCTCCAACGTGCTACCATGAGAGCCCGTCGGGCGCCGGCCCGGCGACCATCGCGTGTTTGGCGACGCACGAGCACAGTGGCGCAAGCATCCCGCATCGACCATGGACGCCATCATTCGAGCACTCGTCTTTCACTCTTTGGGCTGTCGCGCTCATCTCCGCAATACCGATCACCTTCTTCTTCTACATGGACCAGAACATCTCCAGCCTGCTGTGCCAGCTGCCGGAAATGCATCTGAAGCACGGCCACTACTTCAACACCTCGTTCATGTGGATGGGAATTTTCAACGCCATCGGCCCCTTTTTCGGTCTCCCATTCGTCACCGGATCGCTGCCCCACAGCCCGCAATTTGTGCGTGCGCTGACCATACTGCCGACGGAGGGGTCAAAGGCGCCTCCCTTTGTCGCCGAGAACCGAGTCGCGCCGTTGCTGATGTACGCGATGCTCGGCCTGCCGCTCCTATTCCCTGCAGTCCTCGAGGTTATCCCGCGGGCAGCCATTAACGGCGTGCTCGCGTACGTGGGCGTCGAGGGTATCCTGACCACGCAGCTGTTCTCGCGTACGCTGCTCCTCCTGTCACCACCAGCGAGCTTCCCAAAGCCTCTCGCCGCCCTCGGGGTAGGCCGAGTTCACACGTACACGCTGCTACAACTCACACTGCTCGGCCTCTGCTGGCTTGTCAACATCTCGCCTCTCGGCCTCGGCGTCGCCTTCATCATCGTGTCCCTGGTCCCCCTCCGCGCCCAACTCCTGCCCTATGTGTTCACCGCCGACGAGCTCGCCGCGCTCGATTGAGGCGCATGAGTAATTTTTTACCCCAGCGCATTCTGAAGAATCTTCGCGGGTAGCGCGAGCTCAGCGAGCTGCGGGTGAACGTCACCGCGGACGAGGTGGCCGCAAACCGACCTCAGATCGTCGCTCCACGAGCCGACAACCAGGGCGTCGCGCATCGAGGTGCACTGCCAGAGCTGGAGAAGGAGCTCGAGCGCCTCCCTGACCAGGTCCAGCTCAAGCAGCTCAGCGGCAGCACTGCCCTCGTCCGGCAGCAGCGCGTGCACGACGTCCTGCAAAATCGCGACGAGGCGCACAGGGAGCGCGAGGTCGAACGAGGAGGAGAGCAGGCGCGCCGCGGCACCGTCGTGGGCCGCGACCACCGCCGAGAAGAATTGCAGAGAAGATTTCGCAAGCGCCGCCACGCCACGCGCCGCGGATGGCGTCGACTCGCCGAGATCGCCCGCACCGACGAGGGCCGGCCGCGTCTGGGGCGGCGGCGCGGTGAGCATCGCGGCGGCCTGCGCAGCCGGGTGCGCACACTTCGTGGCGCCAGGCGCTACCTCGGGAAGCAAGCGCGCGTACCCGCTGGCCGTGACGGCGAGGTGCTGCAGAAGCGAGAGAGCGCATAGCCGCACTTGCAGCGGCATCGACGAGTCGAGGAGCATGCCGAGTACAGGAGGCGTGCTGCCGCCCGACCCCGCCTCGAGCCACGGGAGGAGGAGCGCTGGCGGCCAGCTAGTGGGTGTATCCCACAACGCGTTGGCGAGCGCGCTCACGGCGGGGACAAGGAGTTCGTGGGCGGCAGCGCACGTGCAGCAGGAGCTCAAAGCGTCGATCAAGGAGATGAGTGGTGGTAGCAGCGACGGAGATGCCGGAAACACCGGGGGAGTGGGAGGCACGTCGTGTTCGAGAGAGGGATCAGGCCACAGAGTGAGAAAGGAACGTCGGCACGACGCGCTCTCCGCTAGGAGAACGCACATGAGCGTCAGGACGCAGCGGAGGCGGCGAGTAGCGGCAGCCGGAGGTGGCAGTGCTGTGTCCAGCTTGAGATGCGGGAGAAGCGCGCGCAGAAGCTCCGGCGCAGTGGTGGAGCCGCTTACGAGTAGCTGCTGCAGCGCGCGCAGGACGTCGCGCTGCAGCTCGCTCGACCCGCCGGCGCGATTGGCCGCTGCTGCAGGGAGCGCACGCACGCCGCCACGCGCTCCCAGCAGTACAAACTCGTCGAACGACGCCTCCGGTTGCGCGAGCAGCTGAGCGAGCAGCAGCCTGCCCCCCTCCGCCGCCGCCACAGCGCATGCCGCCGCCGCCTCGGCGTCCTCAGCCGCTGGCGCCACCGACCTCCTTGCTGCAATCCCCGCAGCGCAGGCAAGACGCGTTTCAGCAACTGCGGGCAGATTCGTGTCGGCGCCGGTGCCGGCGCCGTCGCCGGCAGTTGCAGCATTGCCGGCATTCACGGAATTCACGGCGGGCGCGGCGGTGTCTGCATCGGCGTCGGGGACGATCTCGATGGTAAACGTCGCATGCTCGACGCCGTCCGCAGGTGCGGGAGCGGCGCATGCCGGCTGCGGAGGTGGCGGCATCTCCCCTGCTGCGGTGGTAGGCGGCGGTGGCGGCGGCGGCAGCACGCGCGGCATCGTGCGGCGCGACGACGGCGTTGACGCAGGTTGAAGCAGCGGCGGCAGTTGCTGCGACGAGCGTGACGATGGCGCGGCGCTAGAGCGTGACGTGTGCGCACGCGGTAGTGCGCCGCGGCGATCGCAGAGCCTTCCCGGTGGTGGCAGAGCTCGGGCGGGCGATCCACACGGCGCGCGGGCACGCTTGCGCAGACTCGGCGACGGCCGACCCCCGTAGAAGAGCGGGGAATTCGACGAACCGATGACGCCGAGCGGCGCCGCGCCCAGGGCACCTCCTGTCGCGACGACGGCCGCAGACACCCCTGCCGCCGCCTCCGCCGGCGGCGCCGCCGATACTGATGGCGGCGCTGCGCCGACGCGGCCAACAGCGCCCCCGCGCGACGAGGGCGGCTCAACCGCCCATACGCGCGGCGGCTCGCCGAGTACCACCGAGCTCTGCAGCTCGTCGAGCTGGGCACGCATCTGCGCGCGCGCCTGTTGCGCCTGCCGCACCTCGTGTTCCTGGAAGCTTAGGTCTGACTGCAAGTCGCGGATCCGATCGTCATGCCGCTTCTGCTGCCACTGCAGCAGGTCATGCTGCTCGGACTGCCATTGCCGCTGCTGCCGCTGGAGATTCTCGTTCTGCTGCTGCGCGTGCTGCAGCTTGGCACGGAGCAGGTGCACCTCGCCCTCGAGAAGCTGGCTCCGATCGACGGTCGCGGGTGGTGCAGTGCCATGCGGTGGAGCCACCGACACCGGCGCCGCCGGCGCATCGCCATCACCGCAGATTGGGCCCGGCGGGAGGAAGCTGTCGAACATGTTGTTGGTTGGCGCCGCACCCGGCATGGGCGCCAGCACGGATGGCTGCGAGCGTTGGCACAGGTCCATCATCTGGCAGAGCACTTGGTCGTCCAGGCAGAAATCGTCGTATGACATATGCGAAAGTCGGTAGTGGGGGTTCGAGTGTGAGGCGGTGCGGCTAGCTTTGCACTGGAATTCAGGATCCTACAGGACTTGTAGCTCTAGCCCGGTGATATTCCGATATTCCATTACCTTGTAGTGCATCCACTGGGACGGTACAGTAGTCAAGCGCGTGCAGTCCTCGCCCAGTCGCGCTCCGTACTTGCAGGATGTCTCCGCGGGCCCTTGCCGCGCCCGCCATCCTCCCCTTCCTGCTCCTCCGCACCGCCCGCCCCATCACGATCGAGGACGCGAAGCGCCCTGACGGAGACATCGACGCGGACGAGTACCTTTGGGACAAGCTTCCTGGCCGCTGCTGCTTCATGGTGAAGGAGATCTGCCCCTGGCCCGACGCACCGCGCGAGCTCTGTGAGAAGGAGGCGCCAACCACGTGCGCTGAATGCGATGTGTGGGCGGAGCCCGATAATATGTGTCACACGAGCGCGGAGAACTGTATGCAGTGCGGCATGAAGCTGTATTGCGGTGTGCCACCTCCTCTGGCAGATGCGAACAAGGTGTGCACGGGCGACTCACATGTCGGCATGGGCTGCTTTGACGCGGCGAACACTGGACTTTGTGCCAGCAAGGGCCTGCCCGACTGCCAGGACCGCTGCCGCAGGTGCGCGTATGCAGTGCGAGCAGGGTAGCGCGTCACACGATTACGCGCAAGCATCCCGCCGCGCCCCCGCCGCTTGTCGCGCCGCCACACACCGTGTCGCGTTCAAATCACGTTGCTACCGCGTTTCGCAGAACACCGGGCTGTGAGGTGCTGGTGTACTACCCGATCGAGAAGCGCGGCAGTTGCGTGCTCTGCAAGGACCTGCACACCTTCGCCAAGACGGCGCCCGACGCGCAGACACGCGCGTACCTCACCACCCCTGCACCGCCGCCGCCCGCGCGTCCTGGCATCAGTTCCGCGGCGAGTCGCAACTACCACGTCGTGGACGAGCCGCACCCGCCACCGGTCTACACGACGCCTTCGCCCCCGAGCCCGCCACCGGCGCCTCTGTCGCACCTTGGCCGGCACAAGGGCGCCCCGCACACACAGTGCACCTTTTACGATGCTGTCGAGTTTTCGGTCGAGCGGACGACGGGCTTCACCGACCGCGTCGCCGGCAGCAAAGAAGAGTGCTGCGACGCCTGTGGCAAGCGCGGTGGTTGCAAAGATTTTGTGTTCGAGCCGGCGACCGGCGTGTGCGTGCTGCTACCGTCGGTGCTCCTTGGGGAAATCGAGCGTCGTGACAACGAGTTTGTGTGAGCCGCGTAGAGACCCGCGCCCCCTCCCACCCCCTCCCACGTCCTTTGGGGCATTCCTCCGTCACCAATGCGCTCGTGCGCTGCGACGCAGTGTGTCAGGGTCGATCCGCATCTCTGTTGGGAAGGCGCCGCTTGACATGTCGCGGTGCAAATTCACCGGCGGCTCTGCGTACGCGAAGGGCGTCATCGGCCTCGGAGAGCCGCTGTCCGGGGATGCAACGATGGCGACCAAGCACGATTGCTGCGCCGCATGCGCACGAAACACGGTAGCGTGCCAGCCAACATGCGCCCATCTCCTCTTTAACACCATCTCCTCTTCATCTCCTTGAACGCACGGCGCGCACAGGCGTGCGCCAAGTTCTCGTGGAACGCAGGCGCAAAGTCCTGCACGATGCACGAGAGCTACGCCGAGTTCTACCTGACAGACTCGATGATTTCCGGCATTGTCGAGGGTAAAGGCGCAGACGCAGCACGCACGGCCGGCGCCGGCGGCGCCGGCGGCGGTGTCGGCGGCGCCGATGGCGGCTGGGAAGCGTACGCGGCGTCGGGCCCGTCCCCGCCGTCCTTCACTGGGCTGTGGGTCGAGGTGCCGCCGCCGCCGCCGCCGAGGATCAGTGACAGTCAGGGCACGCAGGACTGGATCCGAGATCTGTCAATCGTGCTGCTCGTTGCGATCCTCGTCGGCTTCTCAATTTGCACCTACCTCTTCTTCTCACCACAGCTACTTGCCGCGCTGCATTACGCGACCCAGGGACGCCTCGGCAAGCAGAACACGCTTCGCTCGCCCACCGACGGTGCACATGTTCGGGTTCCGACTGAGCAGCACGATACTCCCGAGGGCAAATATGGCAGGCGCGTTAAGGTTGAGTTCAAGCGCGGGCTCGCCCTGCGGGGTGCACTACCGCGCGGCTGGGCGAAGGTGATCGTGCAGACGGCAGCGGTCACGCAGATAAAAGAGTTTGACGTGGAGGCGGCTGACGATCTCGAGTCGCTTAAGCGCATCATCTTCGACGAATTCAACTCGTTGCTGGCTTCGCTTCGGCCTGACCAGACGGTGCTGCTGTGCAGGGAGCTTGATGTTGAGGGTGGCGGCGGCGGCGGCGGCGGCGGCGACGGCTGGCACCTCGTCACGAGCGAGAGCGACTTTACGACTCTCATGGATCGCTGCACCACGCTGAAGCTCGTGCAGCAACGGCTCGCCGAGGCGAGGGCTACTTTCCCGCTCGCCTTCACCTCCAGCAGCGGCGCGCAGCGCCACCTTCAAGTTCACGCGAGCGCTCCCGGCGCCGGGGCCAAAGGCGGCCAACTCGCTCTGCGCGGGGTCACAGGCGGGCGGGCCAAGCGAGGGTCGTCAAAAGGTTCCGGCCGCGCGAAGCGCGGAGGCGGATCGGCGGCCGGCCGCGCTGATCGCGACGGCCGGCGGTTCTCGGTACCTCATCAAGGCGCCACGTGCAGCGACGGCTCGGCCTCCGACGACTCGGCGGCGCCGAGTCGGCCCGACCGAACGACGGCACGGACTGTGATTGGCGTGCCTTCAGCGGACGTGCGGGAGAATCGTACACGTGCGCCCGCCCGCGGGTGGGATGAGGACGACCTCGGCAGTAGGCGAGCAGCGAGGTCGACGGCCATCGCAGACGACCTTCTCTAAAATTAAAAAGTACTCTAGAAAGTTTCCCTACTCCTGCATCGCTTGCCGCATTGCTGCGATGCAACGCGGGCGCCAGCGGCGGCGCATCTGCTGCATCAGGGGTAGCGCGTCAGCGACACCGAACTCCGCCAGTGGTTCCTGCAGCATGTACACGAGGAGATCACCGGAGTCGGCGCGTTCGTGCAGCGCTGGGGCGGCATGGGAGACGGCGGCGAAGCAGATGTACGAGAGGTAGTCGGCACCAAGGAGCAGAGGCAGCAGCGTTGCGGCACACACATCCTCCCAGCGCAGCACGTTGAGCCAGCTCTGTGACAGCCACCTCAGGAGCGGCAGGGCTAGCGGCACGCCCGTGCGGCGCAGCGCGGCGTGCACAAGCGGGAGCTCTGCCTCCACCATCTCCTCGACCAGCGGAATCGCCCAACGCCAAACCGGCCCACGCAACGATCGGAGCCGCTCAGCGCGCCTCGGCCATAACAATGCCGAGAACGACTCCTCAGCCAACAATCGTAGGGTCGCGTGCGCTTCTGACGCATCCATCATCAGCGCGAGGCTCACGAGCGCAAAGCTATCGAAGCAGCAACAGCCCGATGGAGCACCGTCAGCAGTGCCAACGGCGGCGAGGAAGGCGGCGGTGTCCTCGACGCGGAGGCTGCCGCCAGCAGCGTGCACGCGCTGGAGGTAGCGTATCGCCAAGAGCGCGCCTGTGTGGCAGTGCGCGGGCAGCACCGGCGGCGGCGCGCCCGCAGCGGCAGGGCATAGTGGCGGTAATGCTTTGACTTCGACGTCGGCCTCGGTATTGTTGCAGGCGTCATGAAGTGCCGAGCTTTCGTGGCGTCTTAGTGCACGGCAGAGCGCGCGCAGCGCTGGCGCGGCGCCCCGACCGAGTATGAGAGGCGCAGCACTCCGCACGCGCCGATTATCTGCGTCGGCAATGCAGCGCCGGAGCGACTCCGCTTCTTCCGCGCTGTCGCTGGCAGCGGCAGGCTCGAGGGGCGTGCAGTCGGTAGCTGGTGGCCGTGCGAGAGGAAAGAGAGGCGAGCAGCTGAGAGACCCATGCGGCAATGCCCATTCTGAGGACACGCCCCACTGTAGCAGCCGCGAGAGGAGGCGCGCGCGGCACACGCAGTTCAGGTCGACCATGGAGTCTGTCGCTTCGGCGGCCGTGGCGCTGGAGGAGTCGGCGGCCTCAGGTGATCGAGGCGCAGAGATGAGCTCCAACTGCGCATCGTGCGGCTCGGCAACCATCTCAATTATCTCGCCCTCGTGTGCCACGCCGGCCACACCGTCGCGGTCATCGGGCGCGTCCACCGTTAGAGGTCCCGTGATACTGGTCACTGCCTCCGCATCCACACCTTGCAGGTGCGACACCAGCGCGAAGCGGCGGCGTAGAAGAAGCGACGCCTCAACGTCGCCACACAATACAATCAGCATCAGCAGCGCCGCGGCGGGAGCTTCTTCCGCGTTGTGTGGTGCGTGTCGTTCCCGACTACCTCGTTCCGCGCTGAACAGCACAAGCTTGCTCATAACGAGAGCAAACGCCGCCCGCAGTGCCATACCACCGCGACTGCCACCGCTAGCCACGTCAGCGTCTGCGCTCGGCGCGAGCGCAAGGGGCACGGCGTGAGGCCACGCGGTCACGAGGAGCACCCGTGATAAGGCCACGAGCAGCGGCGTTGCCTGACCCGCGACGGGTGGCGAATGCAGCTCGTTGCAGCCGCCAGGCGTCTGCGCCGCTTCGACAAAGCCCTGCACACGGCGCCATGCTACTCCAGCCTGCGCAAGTGCGATCAGGCCTTCTGCGCCCGACGAAACCAGTGATGCGACAGTGCCGATTGTCGCACTACCCTGGGCAGCCTCCGCTCTCGCGACCTCGGTAGAAAGCAACGCAACTGCAGAGGCTGGCAGTGCTGAAACGCCCGAGAAGGTTGCACTCAATAGACGCAGGGTCAGGAAGAGGAGAAGCGGCGGCGTTGAAGCACTTCCGTGGCAAGTAGCAGCAGCATGCAGCTCCAGAAGCGCCGGGACGAGTCGTGCGGCCGCAGCAGGCGACTGCAGGGTCTCGACAAGCGTGGGAATGAGCAGCTCGAGCGCTGCGCCCTCGTGCTTGCCGCCGCCAATGGCGACTTTCTCAGCAAGCACCCGGAGCGTGTAAGTCAAGATTCGCTGGATCGGTGGCGAAGACGCGTCGCCAGCGAGCAGCAGCACACGCCCCGTGCTGCTTGTTGCAAGGGTCCACACTGCGGGCAAGAACAGCCGCGCTGCGAATCGCTCCTGGCGCACGACGGGGTCGACAAGGGCGGCGACGGCGGCGGCCGTCCACAGAGGCGCGGCGGCGGGCGCGGCGGCGAGCACGTCAAGCGCCGCGCCGATAGCATCGCACGCCGATGCGAGCATGCGCGCCATGTTGTGGCCAACGTGAGAAACCCGCTGGGCGAGGTTGGGTCCAGCAATAACGACGAGATCAGTGAGCGTTGCTTGGGCCCACGCAACCGCAACGGCCTCTCCTTCGCCGTGGGCGAGGACCGCTTCTCGCAGCAGCAGTGCACAGCAGCAGAGGTCATGAGCGTGCTCTTCTGCCGCCGGCGGCGGTGTGCGGCACGCGAGCGTGCAGCGCTCGATGAGACCCGAAGCGTGCGCATGGCGCCACGCGGCGGTCCGCCACGTCGCGCGGCCGAGGAGCGCCGCGAGCCATCGCGCCGTCGGATCAGCCATCGCAAGCCCCCGTCGCACCCCGGCGGTGTCAGCAGCGCTCAGCGCAAAGAGCTCACCGAGCAGCGTGTCACGCAGTGGCGCGTGCAGCAGCGCGCCGTCAGGAGCGCGGAGCACTTGCAGTCGAGCGCGGCTGAGTAGGCTGCAGTATGCTGCCGACGATTCGTTCTCGCCCACCTCTTCGTGTGCCGTCTCCTGAACTCCAGAACTCAGCGTCACGGCGGGCTGACGCGTTCTCGCGCACAGAGCGATGAGCACCTCCGCGCGCTGCGCCGCGCCGCCCTCGTCTAGCAGCCGCACGTGCAGCCGCATGCAGTCGCGTTCCACCGCCACAGCGCGCGCTGCGTCGATGTCGTCGGTCGCTGTGCGACGGAGTGCCGTCGCGAGCAGCGCACCCAGCGCGGGAAGCAGCTGCGGGTACTGATCGCACTCAATGAGATCGGCGGCGGTGAATTTTTGGAGCGCGTCCCAAGCGCGGAACGCAGTCGCCGCGTCTGCATCGCGCACGCTCTCAAGCAGCGCCGGCAGGCGGTGGAAAGGCGGCAGCTCGTCCATCAGCACGCGGTCACTCTCGTGGCCGGCCACGGCATCGTCGTCCGGGTCAGCGCGAGGTGCGATGACAGCACGATCGCCGGCTTCCCTCACGCTCCGCGCCATGCGCACCGCTTGTGCCTCAGCCGCTGCCCGCGCCTCTGGAAATTCAGAGGACGGCAGCAGCGGACCGACTACCATGGCTCGGCCAACACCTGACTGTACTACTGCAGACCTATCGACCCTGTGGTGTGCGGTGTCCCAGCTTTATTTGCACCGACAGAGCTCTACAGTATCACGAGGTCAGCTACAACGGAAAGACGACACACGAGCTGAGTCCAGAGCCCGTTATGATCTCCCGAATCAGGGCTCGGCGGACGAAGCTTTGACTATTTCGCCGTTGTTCAAAGGCGACACGGCCCTCGAGCACTACGAGGCCGGGCTTCCGAACGCGTACTGTGCACCGTGGCGGCACGCAGGCGTGAGCGTGGTGCAGCTGTGATCGTGCGCGCCGCCGCGCGGGCTCGGCACGGAGGGGTCGCGCGGCGCACGTAGTTCAGCCCTGGCTTGAACGCGTACTCGCTCTTCGTCGCCTCACGCTTCGCATCCTCCCACGCCTTGGCAAGCGTGCCGGTTACAGGCGGTAGCGGCTCGCCCGCGAGGGCAGCGGCGACGTCAGCTTCCATCAGCTCGACCGGATATTTGCGCGGGTAGCGGCGGAGCGGCTGGCCGCTGGCGTCGATGAGGAACTTTTCGTAGTCGAGGACGAGGCGGCGGACACCCCATGGATTGGGCAGCGTCTTCTCGAGCCATGCGTACAGCGGCAGCTGCTTCGTGCCGAGGAGGTCTGACTTGTCGAATACGGTCGCCGTCGGGTATTGGCCAAAGTCGTAGACCTGTTTGAACTTGAGGCGGGTGAGGTCGGAGTCGTCAGGCTCGAACCAGCCCTGGTCCGTTGGGAAGGCGAGTACGTGCAGTCCGTCCGCAGCGAACGCGGTCAGGAGCTTCTTCAACCCGGGCAGCGCCTCCAGAGTCTCCGGGTCGTCGAACTTGACGTTCACAAGGATCGATGCTCGACCAAGGAAAGGCTTGATCGCCGACGGCTCGCCGCGGAAGGGCACATCAAAGTCGAAGGCCGACGGGAGTGGTTGCAGGCCCGGCGGGGGCGGCGGTGCGCTATCCTCCTCTGCATCTGCAAACGCGAGTGTCGGCGCGCCTGGCAATGTGCAGCCGGCCACCATGCCACTCGTGAGCAAGGCGCGCCGGCTGACCGTCGCCCGAGCGGCAGGGGTGCGCACGACCGCTTTCCCGAGCAAGAAGAGAACCAGCATCCCTCAGGAGGGTGTGTGCTGTGGAGGACCGTGCGTCTCCTACAGCTGTGCGCACCCTGCCTGTCTCCAGTTACTTGGTCGGGAACCACTTTTTCGAGCTTTGCTACTTTAGCTTGGTTGCTCTTGGTACACTGTCTTGGTACGCCGTAGGGGTACACGCTACGTACTGCTCATTTATCAAGGACTCCCCTTTTTCAAGGTTTATAAAGCAATCCAACACGCCGCTTCCCGCGTCTACGCCTACGGCGCACGGTCGGTCTTCGCCGGCATTCGAGTGTAGTGCTGAAGGGCGGGCGCGTCACTGTGCGACTGTGGCGGCGGTCACGGCTCTACTTGTTGTAGCAGCCCCACTTGAGTTTGGCGCGCTGCTCCGCTTCGATCGGCAGGATATCCGTCGCCTTGCGCCCCATGCACTTCCACGCGGCTTTCAGGTCACGGCAGAGCTTCTGCAGGCCGGCTGGCTCAAGCGACGCGGCGTGATCGGTCCCTTTCCACGTGCGGTCCTTCGTGAAGTGCCGCTCGTTCCACGTCGCGCCGAGCGCGTACGCGGCGATGTCGATGGCGATACCCAAGTGATGGCCCGAGAACCCAAGGTGCTTCACGCGGTGCGCGTACCGGTCGTACAAATCGCGCAGCTCGAGCAGGCAGACGTCCTCGAAGGGCACCGGGTAGCCTGACGTGCAGTTGTACAGCACGAGGCGGTGCTTCGCGTCGCCCTTCCCTTCTTCCCAGAACGAGACGATTTGCTCGACCTCATCCTTCGTCGTCATTCCCGTGGACACGTGCACATCGCCGGCGTACTCGTCGCGGAGAATCTTCTGCATCTCCCAGTGCGTGTTCGACGGCGACCCTACCTTGATGAGGTCGGGCGCGATCGAGGCAATTTCACGGGCCGACGTGATGTCCCATACCGAGCACGAATACCCGAGCCCGATCGTGTCACAGTGCGCCTTCAGCTCGCGGTGCTGGTCTACCGTGAGCTCGAGGAACTCGCGGTGCGCACCGTAGGTAGCGCCATATGAATTTCGCGGGTTTGGGTGAGGCGCCTCATACTGCGCCTTCGTCAGCAGCTCCTTTGGGTTGCGCTTCTGAAACTTGCCATAGTCTGCGCCCGCCTGCTTCGCAAGCGTGAGCAGCTCCTTCGCAATCTCGAAGTTGCCCATGTGGTTGCAACCGATCTCTGCCATGACTTTCGGCTCATGGAACACGACGGCTTCACTCGAGACACGCGCTTTCTTTGAGGAGGGCTCGCCGCCACCGGTGGACTGGCGAACGGGAGGGGAGGGAGGGGGTGAGGTTGGTGCCCACGCTGGATGGGAAGGAGTTTGAGGCGGCGGCATTCCTGCATGGAAACGACGACTTTCAGTCTGGAATTCCTAGGAATAGGAATTCCTTGTAGAGCTCTACGACCAGGAATTTCCAGCATCAGCCCTTCCAGCACGGTGGTATGAATTCCCAGGAAATGGGGCTCACCGTCAAAGTCAAGGGCTGGCTGGGGTCGCTGCGCGAGCGCCGTGGCGCGACCATCCTGCGCGCACTTGCCCTGAGCGCGGGTGCCTTCCTAGTGGTGACGGGCGTGATCGGCCTCTCGGCCATTGCCTTCGGCGAATTGGTGTATTTTGTCGGCTCAATCTACACAATCATTTTCGGACTGACTGCGCTCGTGGTAGAAGTGAAGCACAAGCTGCCACTGGTCGGCATTGCGTACGAATGGATTGACACGTACCTCAAGTTCCTGACCGTCCAGCGCGGCAAGGGCGTGCGCCGCGTGCCCCATCGAGCCACCTGAATCAAGAGCTCGCTGTTGAGCCCCTGCGTTTCCGTGCGCCGCCCAGGGTTTCTTTCTTTGCGTCGGCATCCTCGTCTTCTTCATTGGGCCGGACAGCGAGAATGGGTGGGGCCTCAACAACGTGTCCGCCATCGTGCTCGCCGTCGTCGGCGCGCTCCACGCTTTCAAGGTACTGAGAGAGGTCGCGCCGCTCGGCGACGAGGTCGCCGCTGGCAGCAGCGACGGCGAGCCCGCGTGGCCACCCGTGGAGAGCAACTATACGCGGCCTCTCCAATTTGGCACCGGTCCATCAGCTGGGTAGCCCTGGTCGTGTGTGTTTTTTTAAATATAGCAGAGACCGCCCCGCTGACCTCCTGTGATGAAAACCGGGCGGAACGAGATTGCAGGCAGCATAATCAATTGTAAAGCAGCACCGACTGCACGATTAACGCAGCA
>MDSW01143388.1_pt1 | contig 15978 bp, 11 predicted proteins | sample 811171 | NCBI WGS metagenome assembly MDSW01 (sample SAMN05326641, study PRJNA326480) | marine metagenome | isolation source: seawater | place: Atlantic Ocean: North West | collected 2012
ATATAATAACCTATATCACTCTTTTAGCACACTATTGTTTAATTAAAAAATTAAAAATAGATTAATGAAAGCCTAGAGTTTGATTAACAAGCTTTTTGTATTTTTGTAAATTATTTTTTAGAGATATTTTGACAAACATATATTGAATGAAAAAAGCAATTGTAATAGGAGGTGGTTTCTCAGGTCTAAGTGCTGCGGCTTTTCTTGCAAAATCTGGCATTAAAGTAACTATTATTGAAAAAAATAAAGGCCTTGGAGGTAGAGCAAGAGCTCTGAATACTAAAGGATATCATTTTGATATGGGGCCAAGCTGGTATTGGATGCCTGATATTTTTGAAAGTTTCTTTAAAGAATTCAACTTAAAAACATCAGATTTTTATGAATTAATTAAGCTTGATACAGGTTTTAAAATGATCTTTGAAGAAGATGAAATAAATATATACTCAGACTTTGAAAAAACATGTTCAGTTTTTGAAAAGTATGAAGCAGGTAGCGCAAAAAAACTTAAACGTTTTATTGATGATGCTAAATATAAATATAATATTGGCATCGACTTTATATGGGATGCTCCAGGGATCTCAATAATTGAACTTTTAAATAAAAATATCCTTTTAAATCTAACTAGATTTGAACTACTAACATCATACAGAAAACATATTAGAAAATATTTTAACCATCCGTATATAATTAATATATTAGAATTCCCAGTTCTATTTCTAGGAGCATCTGCTGATAAAACACCTGCTTTATATAGTTTAATGGCATACTCAGCAATTAAACAAGGGACATTCTATCCAATGGGCGGATTTAAAAATGTAGTTAAGGGCTTAATTAAATTATGCGAAAGATACGGTGTAGAATTCTTAACGAATGAAACAGTGAGCAAGATTAATATTAGCGAAAACAAAGCAAAATCTATTACAACGAACAGTGGAAAAAATCTACCAACTGATCTTGTTATTGCTTCGGCTGATTATGCTCATGTTGAGAAAAAATTAATTAGCTCTAAATATAGAAACTATTCGGAAGCATATTGGGAAAAAAAGAAGTTTTCTCCTTCTTCTCTTATTTTTTATCTAGGAATCAATAAAAAACTAAAAAGAATTAGTCATCACAATCTCTTCTTTGATGAAGATGTAGAGAGATGCACAAAAGAAATATACGAATATAACTCTTGGCCTAAAAAACCACTATTCTATGTATGCTGCCCATCAAAAACTGATTCAACTGTAGCTCCTAAAGGCAAAGAAAATATCTTTATTCTTATGCCTATCCCAATTGGGAGTGAAGACAATGAAAAAATCCGAGAGAAATATTTCAATATTATTATATCAAAATTAGAAGATTATTGTAATCAAGAAATAACCCCAAACATTGAATATAAAAGAAGCTATTGCATTAATGATTTTCAATCTGAATACAATGCGTACAAAGGAAATGCATATGGATTAGCTAACACATTATCCCAAACAGCAAACCTAAAACCAAAGATTATAAATAAAAAAATAAATAACCTGTTTTATACAGGTCAACTGACGGTCCCTGGGCCTGGAGTTCCACCTGCATTAATTTCTGGAAAAATAGTAGCAGAATATATAATTAAATCTATAAAATGAATAAAGAAAAAGAAATATATGATCTTGTATCATTAGAGTGTAGTAAAAAAACGACTAAAACATATAGCACTAGTTTTAGCATGGCTATTAAACTTCTAGATAAGCAATATCAAGATGCTATTTATTCAATATATGGATTTGTACGTCTTGCTGACGAGATCGTAGATAGTTTCCATGATTTTGATAAACCCAAACTTCTAAATGAACTAAGATACTCAACAATTGATGCACTTGACAAAAAAATAAGTCTAAATCCAATCATAAATAGTTTCCAGAATACAGTAAAAAGATATAATATTGAATGGACCCTAATAGATAATTTTCTAGAAAGTATGGAGTACGATCTTAGTAATAAAAGTTGCACTGAGAAATCATACAAAAAATATATAAAAGGATCTGCAGAAGCTGTAGGATTAATGTGCCTTCAAATCTTTACATACAATAAGCAAGGACTCTATCAGAAACTAAAACCATATGCAGAATCACTTGGATCTGCTTTTCAAAAAATCAACTTTCTAAGAGATCTAAATGATGATTACAATAATCTAAATAGAGTATATTTCCCTAATCTTGATATAGCGAAATTCACTAATAAAGAGAAACAGATTATCGAAGATGATATTGCAAAAGATTTTGAGAATGGATTAATCGGAATCAAACTATTAGATAGAAATGCTAGAAAAGGGGTGTATCTTGCCTACAAATATTATATAAAACTATTTGAAAAGATCAAGAAAGAGGATGCCAAGAATATCCTCCATAGCAGAATACGAATATCAAATATGAAAAAGATTATTCTATTAATCTCTTCTCAAATTACAAATAGAATATCTTAAAATGAATACCTTACTACTGTTATTAGCACTTAACATTTCGAGCTATAATAACGATATCAGCACAATAAGAACATTATATCTTTCAGCCTATACGAATGAATCTAATTGTAATTACTTCGGAGAGAAATTGATGAGCATACAGGATGAAAAGAATGTTCTTATAAAAGGATATAAGGGGTGTTTCTATTTTATTAAATGTAAATTCATAAATAATCCTATTAGTAAATATATCTATTTCAATAAGGGAAAAGAACTGCTTGAATCCGCAATACAAACAGATCCAAATTCCATTGAACTCAGGTTTTTACGGTATACAATTCAGAAAAATACACCTCGATTTCTACTATATTACAATAATATAGAAAAAGATCTTAAATTTGTTAACGAGAATCTAAACAAGACTATTAATAAAGATATTAAGAATTTTATTCTAACTTGTATAACATCAATAAATAAACAATGACATTACTAATTATAATATCAACATTCTTATTTATGGAGTTTGTAGCATGGGCAGTACATAAATATATTATGCATGGTTTCTTATGGTCACTGCATGAAGACCATCATGTTGTGAATCATGACAACTTCTTTCAAAAAAATGACTACTTTTTCCTAATCTTCGCAATTCCTTCTATTATTCTAATTTTCATTGGCTATGAGAACTTAACTAGTGGATTTTTTATTGGAGTCGGAATAGCTTTATATGGCTTAGCATATTTTTTAATTCATGAAATTATTATACATAGACGATTACCTCCTCCAGCAAAAACAAAAAGTAAGTACATCAAAGCAATTCGTAAAGCTCACAAAATACATCACAAAAACCAAGGAAAATATAATGGGGTGAATTTTGGGATGTTAATTGTACCTATGAAATATTTTAAATAATTATGTCAACCTATTTCCAAGTTCTTGCTTTTTCAATAATTGTTCCATTTTTATTCTCATTTCATAATAAAATTCTTTTTTACAAACAATGGCCTGCTTTCTTTAAAGCCAATTTTTTAGTTACAATCCCATTTCTTATTTGGGATGAAATATTTACACAAAATGGAGTCTGGGGTTTTACCAATGAACATATAATAGGCACTTACTTATTCAGCCTCCCTGTTGAAGAAATCTTATTCTTTATTATAATACCTTACTGCTGTGTGTTTACGTATGAAGTATTTCTTAAAATCAAATTAAAAAATAGAAAAATCACCCATTCATTAACTATAGCACTGGGAACTATAATATTACTTATGGGGATCATATTTTACAATAAAATATATACCAATATCACATTCATATGTCTAGGGATCTTATTAATCTTATTAGGTTCTCAAAAAAAAGAATTTACAAATACATTCTATCTTACCTATTTAGTAATTTCCTTCTCATTCTTTATTCTAGTGAATGGTATATTAACAGGGGGTACCGCAGATAATCCACCTGTTTGGTATAATAACCATGAGACATTAAATGTTAGACTATGGACAATTCCAATAGAAGATTTCTTTTATTCAATGCTATTATTATTATCTAATATCTGGCTATTTGAGAAATTTAAGTCAAAAACAACTGAAAAATATAATAATTAAGATGAAAGATATTGTCTTGATTACAGGAGCAAATGGTCATTTAGCAAAAGTAGTAAGTCAATATCTTTGTAATGATTATAATGTAAGACACCTAACTACAAGAAAAATATTAGCCTCTAATGATTCATATTTTCATTGGGATATTAATCAAAGATACATTGATCCAAAAGCTCTTGAAAACTGCAAACATATTATCCATCTTGCTGGCTTTCCAATATTAAAAAGATGGACAAGAAAAAATAAGAACATCATGTACGATAGCCGTATTAATTCTGCGAATCTAATTCTTGATACATGTAAAAAAATGGAGATAAAACCTAAAACATTTATCTCTGCATCAGCAATAGGGATCTATGATCAATCTATAAAAGGGAATATCGATGAGGAGGCCACTAAAGGAAAAGATTGGATCTCAAACATGGCCGTTGATTGGGAGAATGCCGCTAATAGATTTAAAGAACTAGGGACTCGAGTAGTTCAGATGAGGATCTCATTAATTTTTAGCAAAAAAGCAGGTTTCTTAAAATATACTCTACTATCTATGAAATTTGGGTTTGGCTTAATTCTTGGAAATAAGAATAAAAAAATAAGATGGATTCATGCTACAGATTTAGCTAGATTCATTAAAGAAAGTCTAAACAAAAAAAACTATAATGGCCCGTATAACCTAGCCTGTCAGGAAAATACATCTCAAGAAGATTTTATTAAAGCTATGCAAAAGAACCTATTTCCATATTCTATCATTGTTAAAATACCTGTATTCATAATTAATCTTCTTTTAGGAGAAAGGGCACAAATAATAAACTATAGCCCCTATTTAAATACTAAGAAGTTAGAGGAACATGGATTTAAATGCAAAATTAATAACTTAGAGCAAATAATAACCGATCTAGAATAGTGCTCTCTGATATATAGGAAGACTAATGTTACTTAACGTATGAGTGTCACAACACCAAATTTAATAGGGGAATAATCTCCACAAAAATAATTCAGCTTCCAAGTGTAAATCCCATCCTGACATATCTCCCCTTTATAGAAGCCATTCCATCCTTGATCTACATCATCTGAATAAAATATCAGTTCTCCCCATCTATTATAAATAGAAAATGAATAGCCTTCTTCAGAAATAAAGTATGGTACTGGCTTAAACACCTCATTATGCTCATCTCCATTAGGAGTAAAAGTATTGGGAACTAACAAATTAATATTTTCATTAATATAATCTACAACATATGAAATAGAGTCTATACAGCCAATCCCATTATTTAAAATAAAAAGAGTTGTAATATATTCATTTGGAGAATAATATATATGAGTTGGATCTGTCTCATAACTATAACTATCATCACCAAAATCCCAAAAAGACGTTGTAAAATTAGTAGATGTATTAGAGAAGCTAAGGGCAGCGTCACAAAGGTTTTCTTGCTGAAATGTGAAATTTGCTACAGGCTTGTTAAGAAATGATAATACTAAATTTACAATACTATCACATCCTAATATATTAGTGAATGAATTAGTATATGTTCCACTTGCAAAATAAGATTGACCATTCCATATAAAAGAATCTTCACAAGTATCTACAGAATCTACAGTATTTATACTAGTATTGATAATTAAAGTAAGACTATCTGTATGAACACAACCAGCAGAATTAGTACTTATAGAAGTATAAATACCACTTGAGGAATAGGTATTACCATCCACTGACCAAATATAACTATCGCAAGCTGACTCAGAAATTGTATTCGAGGTACTAGAATTGATAGTTAAAGTAAGACTATCTGTATGAACACAACCAGCAGAATTAGTACCTATAGAAGTATAAACACCACTTGAAGAATAGGTATTACCATCCACTGACCAAATATAACTATCACAAGCCACATCAAAAATTGTATTCGAGGTATTAGTATTGATAGTTAAGGTAAGACTATCTGTATGAACACAACCAGCAGAATTAGTACTTATAGAAGTATAAACACCACTTGAAGAATAGGTATTACCATCCACTGACCAAGTATACAGATTACAAGAAGTATCAATCATTGCTGTTGTTGTACTATCAGTTATCATCAAATTAAGCGTATCTATATGAACACAACCAGCAGAATTAGTGCTTATAGAAGTATAAACCCCACTTGAAGAATAGATATTTCCATCCACTGACCAAATATAACTATCACAAGCCGCATCAGAAATTGTAGCTGAAGTACTATCTGCTATTATTAAATTTAATATAGCTGTTGAATCACAACCTGTTGAAACTGGTATTGTATAGGTATATGTGCCACTTGTTGTATATAAGGTCCCATTCCAAAGATAATCATTACATACAGTGTCATTAGATATCGAACTAGGAATTGCATTTTGAACTACTATAGGTAATATTATTGTATCTGATATATTACAAGTTGAAGAATCAACAGCTGTTAACATAACATTATATACACCTGGATTATTAAATATATGTATTGGATTAACTACTATTGATGTTTGATTATTATCATCAAAATCCCAAAGATATGAGTTAGCAGTACTACTATTTGAAAAATTAACTGTGAGAGGCGCGCAGCCTGTGGCTGTTGGATTCGCAGAAGCAAATGCCATTACACCAACAGCCTCAAAATCAATCTTAATACCTCCATAATTACAGTTGCTTGATCCGTTTGAAGGGCTATATACTCCTGGAGAGGTTGGAAATGAACCACCTGAACATCCTGCACAAACAGCTTGGTATATAACTCCTTCTTTATCAAACCTGGATGTGCCTCCATCAACATGTTCTCCGTACCCCCCAGTTCCTCCAAAATAAGTACCGTATAATAAATTCTGTGCATCTCTATCAAGGACAATAAAATAAAAATCATTCCCATCTGTCGTTGATTGAATTGCATTAGCTGTTATAGGCATATTATAAGTATTCCCTCCTCCCCAGCCTGCAACATAGATATTATCACAATTATCTACTAGAAATGCTGTTAAAGAGATATTTACACTTGAACTATTAACAGATCCAAAAACAGTAGAAAAATCTGTCGTCGTTAAGGTGCTATTTATTTTGTGAATAAATTGATTAGCGCCAGAGTTACTATAAACTCCTGCACTTACTGGATAATTTCCGTTAGTCTGTCCAACCACATAAATATCACCATTCTTATCTATTTCAACAATATAAGATTGATCATACGAACTAGTACCTAAATATGTCAATGCATTTAATGATCCTGTTGTATTACTAAATGTTGCCACATATCCATCTGTTCCGCCAGGACTTGTGGTATTAATAGTGCCAAAAGTAGATCCAATATTACTACTAGTGGTCCCCCCACAAATTACAGTCTGATTATTGACAGTATCAACTCTTATTGAATAAGCAGCATCTGCTGATGAACCTCCTACATAGGTTGACCAAATTAACATATCTAAATTTGAAGAAAATTTACATATAACACCATCAATATTTCCTGATAGTGATTGACTATGAGATGAGGCAGTAGTTGGAAAATTAAGTGACTCAGAGGACGATGCAATATAAATATTATCATTATTATCTAACATAACTTCACCCCTTGCATGATCTGCATAATTAAAATTTAAACTAGCATCCAATGCAAGACCATCATTTGAATTCCCACCTATAAATGTGCTTCCAATTAATGAGCTCCCTGTTGAATTTAACTTAGTAATAAATATATCAGATCCATTATTCCAATTTATCCCATCTAAAGAAGAAATATAACTGCCTCCTCCATAAGTTCCTTGGAAAGCAGCAGAAGTAACCGGGAAATTTGTAGAGGATGTTGCTCCTATAAGAATAAGATTATTTTGATCATCACAAATTAAACTATGAGGCTCCTCCATCTCACTACCACCTAGGTATGTAGAATATAATAGGGTCGTCCCTGTAGAATTAAATTTAGAAATAGCTACATCAACAAATCCTTCAAAATTTACCTGATATGCTCCTCCTGTTATAGGATAATTTGCAGAATTAGAAAAGCTTCCAAAACCAAGCGAGCCTCCCAATACTATACTGCCCGCATAGAAATTCCCATCAGTATCATATGTAGATGTAAACCCCCAATTATCAGAGGAAGATCCTGTGAATGTAGAGAATACAAGAGTAGGGTCTATTATCAAATCTTTAGACTCATCGTAACCATTTGGAAAGCTAAAACTAACTCTATTGTTATCTATATGAAATTCACAAAGAACCTCTACTTGCTCTCCTTGATAAAATTGATATGCAAAAGGAGCCAATTCTTTAACCAACCCATTGCTAAGCATTACTTCAAGATTTCCCTCAACTACTCTTAGTGTTCTTACTCCTTCATATAGCACAATAATATCTTCTGGATTAGCATAATTAGAAACAATATAATCATACTTAAGGTGGTTACCTTTAGTATAAATATTAATATCTATCCCATTATATATGTTCTTATATGTCAAGGATTGATAAGATGAGGCATCTGAAGACCAATAATCTGAATTATTACCTCTAAAATAATTTTTCTTAAATGGAAGTTCCTTACTAGGCATAATAATATTCTCTGTATTTGCTCCCAAAAAGGTCATATTATAAATATGTTTATTAAAAACAGAATTAGAGGAGGTGTCTTCTAAATAACCATGTCTGATTGCATGTAATTTCTCTAATTCAGGGGCTGAAAAAAGATCAAAAATAAACTGATTGTTAGTTAAAAACATATCACCAACATGTAACTTACAATGATATTTAACACTTGATATCAACTGCCCTTTATTCTCAGTAAAATGAAAGTCACTTACAGGTGATGGCAGGTTCTCTGCAGGAGTCTTAGCTAATAATATTATTGGTAGGAGCATCAATATCTTTAATAGTCTTTTCATAATGAGAGATAGGGTTATTATTTAACTAATCTAGAAATATTTCCGTCATTATTGATATTAAGCTGACACTCAGGAATATCAGTTTTAGTAAGCTCTATAATCTCTTTCAATGCTTTATTACTATTATCAATAATGGGACCTCCTCTTCCAATTTGTTTTATAGAGTATATCTTACCGGATAGAAATTCACCTTCTTGACTTACAAATAACTTTATTATTGGTCCAATTCCTGAAACTCCACGAAGATTAAATCGACCATAAGTAGCAAAATTACCAAGACTATAAGCAATAAACCTCCCCTTATAAAGATCTATCGCTCTTGTAACATGAGGTCCATGACCAAATACAATATCAGCACCAGCATCTATTACTGTCCTTGCAAACTCATATGGATTCCCACGATCCTCTCCAAAACATATCTCAGTAGAACGAGTTATGTGAGTATGTGCAGAGCCTTCAGCACCTCCATGAAAAGAAACAATTACAATATCACAAATTGAATCAAGATGTCGAACTATCCCTTCTGCCTTCTTTTTATTATTTATATTAATTGTGCCTCTATTTGGAGAAAAAGCACAAAACCCATACTTTATTCCATCTTGGATAAAGATAGAGAATGGATATTGCGTAACGCCTGCAAAATTTATCTGCTTCTCTTGAAGCAATCTTATGGTATTCTCCTTTCCTTCTTTTCCAAAATCACCTATATGATTATTAGCCAAACTTAAAACATCAAAGCCAGCCTCTTTAAAATAATTTACATAATGGTTAGGCATCCTAAACGCATAACATAGATCCGGATTTGAGCAGAACTTAACAGTCCCTCCATCAGATAAAATAACACTCTCAAGATTCCCGAAAGTAACATCTGCATTCTCCAGTATATGTCTTACTGGAGTTAAAATATTCCTGCCATCTTCTGGAGGCAAATAACTAATCGAAGGAAAATTTGTGCCTAGCATCATATCTCCAACACCAATTATAGACACCGTATCCTCTTGAATATCTTTATTTTCCGCTACGGATAATTGAACTGTATCTAACAATAATTCTCTAGTACTTTGAGTTAAGCCTATTGATAGGCTAGCAATATCTAAAGAGATTGTTTCTGCTAATGCAGATGCATGAATACACAGAAATATTAGTACTATCTTTTTCATATTTTTTTAATCCAAATAAAATTTCTATCAAAGAATATTAAAGTAAATATCCAGGAGACTAAATCAATACCCTTTATATCTCAAAGATAATATTTCTTTTCAACTACTTCATACTATAATGCAAAAAACACCCCGCTTGAGAAAATACAGAGACTAATTCTGACGACGATTTAAGAATATAAGAACCGGGATTAATAATGTACATCCTACAGTTGCTATAGTTAGTATTCTTCTCCTTTTAGCTTTTTTATCTCTTAGATCTCTATCTGCCAATAGACTGGTATATGCTTCATTATGGAATCCTATTGTAGATTCTTCCTTAACCCAATCAAAGTTAATCTCATCCAGCTCTTCAAAAGGCATGTTTCTTGAATAACTTCTCCGGCTTTCTATTAGCTTAGAACTAAACCTATCAACTGCTTGATTCTGATCATCATATAATGAAATATCCTTTGTGTCAGATATGCTAAATCCAATGTTACGATATTGAACAGAGTCAATTATATTTAATACCTTATTATAATGAAAAACCGCAAAACTTCCTGCATTCAAGATAAGGCTATCTATCTTATAAGAGTTCTTTTGATCTGTAATCACCCAGCCTGAAAGATCAATCGGAAATTCTTCTAAGTTATATATCTCAAAACAATCATTAGAAAAGTTAAGTTCATTAATTAATATATTAATCTCAGATGGTTTGTTTTCAATAAACTGAATGTTTACTTTAACTGTATCTCCACTATTACCTGAAATAGACAGTGGAGAACCTGAAAAGGGAATGTTTGTATATGAGAATGAGTATCCAATATTAGGATTTATATTAATTGGTAGTCTAAAAGCATTATAGAAAGCCCCAAAAAAAACTTCTGAATCTAACTCATTATTATTAATAGTTACCTGCCCATTTTGATGGTTTTCAATCTTGATATCTAAATAGTATGGCTTATCTAGATCAAACTTATCCTCTAGATGAAGAAACGAAAAATCATCTCTTCTTTCTGCGAATTCTTTAATCTTGATAATAGCCTCTTCCCATTTTTTATATCGCCCCTGATATTTCTGGAACTTCTTTCTTTGCTGAAAGTGTATTTCCATTTCTTCATCATATAGATCCTCAAATTTATTTATCCTTTTTAGAATATGTTCTGTACTTAAAGTGGAGCTGAGAATAAAAGACGATTGATGAATAAAGTCTTTCTTAAAATCATTATTTTTTAAAAGATTCCTAAGTAGAAATGTTGCCCACAATGGATTATACCAAGTTGTCATCTTACTACTAGTAAAGTTGTCCAACAAATTCTTACTAACCTTACTATTTTCAAAACCTAAATCAGTATCATAAACAATCCATCTAAATTTTCCATCTAAAGAATCTGCTCTCCACCATCTAATATTTCCTCTAACATCGTAATTAGCATAAAATATCTGATGAATCCAAAAGTTAATAAAATTTCTTGTATCCAAAGTTTTCTGGATTTCAATATAATTAGCGTCTAACTGAAGATTGTGTCTTTTAACAAACGTTAATAGCTTATTATACTCATCTAATGTCCCCTCATCTATTCGCTTGAATCCTTGCAATATGTCAATCCCTTCAGTGCCAAAATTATAATTGTTATTAATATAGTATTTATTAATCTTCTCTCTAATATTATAAACCCCCCAATACTCTGAATTGACAAATAAATGAGAAGGAGAAGATGCCTGAACATCTAAACCAGACTCTACTGCTAATGATGTTACTAAAGCATCCCTAAAACGCAAACTTCTATAATCATTGCCAGAATGACGTAATACAAATTGTTTGTACTTCTTCTTCCCCTGATTAAATAAATTAACATCAAATCTTGAGTTTCCATATCTATTCCTAGCAATTAATCGTAATGACTTTTCAGGATAATGTTTTGTCATACCTCCAAAAATCTTTAGCCCCGAACTCTGAGCAATAATCCTTCCTCCAGTTTCATTAAAGACCTCGACAAAATTCTCTCTTTCCCACTTGTTGTCCCAATTTGCATTCCTATAATGATTAGCAACTGTATCAAAATATGCTCTTGATCCCTTTACATAAATCCCCTTATATCTATCAAACAGAAAATCATCATCTATACTAATTGAGACCACTTTGAAATTAGTTTTAAAGCCAATAAAATAACTAAATGAACCCAATCTTTTGATAGAATCAGAATACATAATTAAAAGAGAAAACACCCTTGTTTTATTAATCAATAATGAGTCTGGGAAGGGTCTTCTATCTTTATTTTTTTTATCAAAATAATATAACTCTCCATTATCTACCTTTACCTTCAAGTAAAAAGGCGAATCATAGAATCCTGCATGATGTGAAAAAGAGATCCCTGTTTCTATCTGAGAGAAAGAGAAGGATGATATAAGAATACACCCTAATACAAAAACTTTATTCTTTAACATCTTGTATTATCTTAAACTCTATTCTTCTGTCTCTAGAGTCATTATATATTGGAAATCTAGATCCATAGCCTTTAGAAGAAATATTACCCATATCAAGTCCATTCAACTCTAAATAATTAAAAACTGCCTGTGCTCTTAATGTAGAAATATTATCATTTACAAAATCTGTACCTGTAGCTCCATCTGCATGACCTCCAATCTCAATAACCATACTCAAATTAGAAGAGAGAATTTGTTTGACATCCAATAACCTCTTCTTGTCAACAGGTGAAATAAGATAACTATTCTTTAGAAAATTTATCTCATATGATAGGCTGGTGATCTTAAACTCAATCCTCCTATTGTCAGCATGCTCCCCATTACTAATTACTTTTAAATCAAACTCACCATATCCTCTATAGCTTAATTGTGAAGTGTCAACACCTTGTTTTATTAGATAATCATATACGTTCTTAGCTCTTTTATCTGATAAGGTCAAATTGTAAGCCTCAGTCCCTTTGGAATCTGTATGTCCTCCAACCTCTACAGACATATAAGTGTTTAATTTTAACATGTTTGCATATTCATCTAAGAAAGTTGAAACAGAAGGAGGTAACTCTGATTTATTAAAAGGAAATTTAACTTCGACTTTTAAATTCCTTAACTCATCATTATTATTTAACACAACAATATCATTTGCTCTAGAATCTTCATAGCAAGGACAAATCACATCACTAATCTCTTGAGAAACCTTATACTTTTCAATTGGCTCAAAATCTCTTATTGCATCTCTAATTCTATCATATCCACGAATCCAAGTGTCCGCACAATCTTCCCAATAATGCAAGCTCTTTACTGTATTGTATCCACAGAACTGTTTTAACAAAATTGCTGAAACAAAACCTGATTGATGCCATCCATTCCAACAATGTAAATATACAGGACCTACTTCTTTATTCATTATTGAATTATACGAAAGCATTAATATGCTGTCAAGTTCTGCCTCAGTATTTCCGCCTATCTGATAATACTTTAGGGTGTCCTTCTTCTCATCATTTATAAGAAAAGAAGGTGATGTCTCAAAATTCACATCATATAAATAAACAGAAGTTGAGAAACCATTTATTAATAAATTCTTAAGGCCATCGATTGGTAGTGGGTTTTTATTTCCCCTTTTATTACTTCTATGATAATAATTATTTCCACCACCTCTATATGCCACTCCGTGCAATATCACTCTGAAATTCCTTGTTCCATATAAATCCTCATATCCATTTCCTTGATTATCAGTTATCTTATCTTGAACACATTCAACCCCATAGAGATCCTTATAATATTTAAAAGAGCTATCTAAAACCTTTAAAGAGTCAGTCTGAGTAAAACAAGTAAAGGGAATACAAAAAATTAAAAAATAAAAGATTCTTATCATAATTTATAATATTTTCAAGATTCTAAGCTACAGAATCTATAAGTATAAAAAAACCCACTCAAATGAGTGGGCTTAGATTTTATTCAAGAATTATCTTCTTTTGGACGGTACCATCATCATAAATATACAGAAGTGGTCCGATTTTATTTTCTTTTACTTCTCTTCCTAGAACGTCTGTTATTTTAATCAACGTTCTTTCTAGGTTATGCTCATGCAATCCAGTTGGAGGGGGAGTAGTCCCATCCCCAAAATTCATTCGAACCATTGGAGTATTAGAGATCCAATACCAATATCCAAATGGTTGAGTCCCTAAATTACATCCATTATCTTGGATTCTAGACATTGTTACTTCAGAATCACCTGAGACGCTTATTCCGAAAGTATCTATAGGAGATGCATAACCTCCGATAGCTATCATATATTGCTGTCCAAACTGAGGATCAATAGGTATTGGTGAAAGAAAAGGAATTGTTACCCAGTTATCAATATCTGCTGCCTGAATAGTATAATCATCTGTTTGATCAATAAAAATGAATCCCATTGGACTAGCGGTTGTATCTACCTCATACAATACAGCAAACATATTTGCCCCGGCAACTGAATAGTCTGCAACATGTGCTGAAACAGAAGTTAAATTATCTGCCGCATACACATCAAAAATATTCCCTACTTGCATTCCTCCACATGACCTTCCTACTCTCCAAGCTCCATCAGGAGTCCCATAATCTCTAGCATAAACAGTATCCGTAATAAGAGCCTGCATATACGAAGAGTCAGTATAAAGTATACTATCTGTACTACCCCAGAAAACCATTTCATAAAGGCCTGTATTAGCAGGAGCATAAGTCTGATCCGCAACAAATACCATCGTGTCTAATGTTGTAAGCGTAGTAGGTGTAGAATTTGACGAAAAAACCTGAGTATTACTCCCGTCATAAACTTCAACATTCATTTGAGTACCTGTCAGATCATTAGCCCCAATATTAGCTATTATCATCTCGAAAGTATATGGATTAGCATTAGACTGAATAAGTGGTTTCATAGTATAATCCATTCCAAATCCTTGAGAAACAGGAGTAGAATTCCATCCCCCATGAACTACATCTATAACATCTGCTAAATATGCTGGAGTCTCTATAAGTTCAATATCATCTATCATCCAAAAATAATACCCCATCCCATTAGCATTTGACTGGTCAGTTCCATTAAACTGAAATTCAATCTGCACATTTGCATTCCCTGGAACAGAAGTTGGCATCCTAACTAATAAAACCGCATCCTGCGGAGATGAATCATTTACATCAATATCACTATGAACTTCTACCTCTGAATCAAACATTCCATTTACATAAAATCTTAAAAATGCTTGTCCTTGAAAAGTCCTAAAGTAACTATTTAGCTTAACCATTACATCTGGATATAATGATAGATCAATCATGTCAGTCTTTAGATCTCCATTATGAGGTGTAGGATATGGACCATTACCAAAATTCCCTTGCATACCATTATTATCATAATAGTCTGAATCAAAAATTAAAAACCCAGATGATGCCGTTGGAGAACTAATTGTTCCAGAATTAGTCCCATAAGCACCCTGACTTCCTGTACTAACATTAGGCACAGTTGAAGGGCCTCTGTAAACCCATGGAGCTAGAGAATTAGTCCATGTAACAGGGATCCCATTTGAAAAATCTTCAGACCAAAAAGGTGATGATTTCTCTGTATTAAATAATGTCGCTGCATGAGACTTCTGTTTTTCTCCCATAGTGAAGTTCTCTAAAGATAATTGAGCAATAGCACTAAAAGAAATAGCTAGAGCACAAATTGAAACGTAAATTTTTTTCATTGTATAATTTTTAATGTATTTAAGTGCGTAAATATATTAAAAAAAAAAAAAAAGCCCGGAAAAAACCGGACTCTCTTTTAGATTGAATAATCTAAGTATCTACTCCACTAAGACTTTTTCATTATAAATAGCATCTCCATCTTTTAATTCAACAGTATAAATTCCTTTATCAAACATCGACAAGTTAATTTTTGTACTCATTGCATTGATAGATTTAGAAAGAA
>MDSW01168561.1_pt1 | contig 15975 bp, 13 predicted proteins | sample 811171 | NCBI WGS metagenome assembly MDSW01 (sample SAMN05326641, study PRJNA326480) | marine metagenome | isolation source: seawater | place: Atlantic Ocean: North West | collected 2012
CTCCAAAGGAGAGTGCGACCGTCAGCTAGTTATACACGTAGCCTTGCAGTGTTAGCCCAAGCTAAAGAATCAAAACTCATTACCAAAACATCTCTGATGGTTGGCTTGGGAGAGACAAAAGAAGAAATTCTAAGAACTCTTAAAGACCTTCGAGAAATAGGAGTGGATATCGTGACTATTGGGCAATATTTACGCCCAACGACAAATCATTTACCCATCAGGAAATGGTGGTCTCCGGAAGAGTTCCAGGAATTCCAGCTTCTCGGCGAAGCGATGGGCATTGCACACGTTGAATCAAGTCCACTGACAAGAAGCAGTTATCATGCTAAGAAATCTCAACAAACTGCTGAGCACAAAGCGCGCACTGATTTTTGAATATTTATAATATGCCCTGTCCGCACAATTCCATCTAACCTTAGAGTATGTTCAGAGACCGATTAGATAAAGCCCAGAATCTACTGGAGAGAAATAATATCGATGCAATGCTGCTTTCAGTAGGTGCTGACCTCCCTTATTTTACCGGATACGAAGCTATGCCATTAGAACGACTAACAATGCTAGTAATCCGACCGAACGAAGAATCAATTCTTATTATCCCGGAGTTAGAAGCACCAAGGATAAAAGCCGTCCCTGACCTTTTTCAGATCCGCCCATGGCAGGAAACAGAAGATCCTGTCCGTATCGTCGTTAATCTACTTAATGGTTTAAAAACTATAGCCATAGGAGATACAACCTGGAGTCGTTTCACGATTGAGATTCTTGAGCACCTTCCAAATCTTAAATTAACCAAAGCTAGCAATTTAACCAGCGAACTTAGATCGATAAAAGATAATGACGAACTTTCCCGCCTCCAAGAGGCATCAGCAGCTGTTGATAGAATCGCCGGCAGGTTGCAAACAGGCGGAATAGATCTTGTAGGAAAAACGGAAAAACAAGTTTCTGAAGAGCTTGGAAGGCAGATAATCTTTGAAGGCCACCATAAGGTAAACTTCGCAATAGTCGCTGCGGGAGAGAATGCTGCAAGTCCTCATCATGAACCTGGCCAGCGAGTAATAAAAAAATCAGAAGTAATTCTGTGTGATTTTGGTGGAACGATGATCGGCAATGACGGTATCGGTTATTGTTCCGACGTGACACGTTGTATTTGGACTGGTGAACCTCCTCAAGAGTTTTTAGAAATGTATCAAGTACTGCAAGAAGCTCAAGCAGAGCAAGTTGCGCTTTGCCTTCCTGGAACCCCTGCAGAAGAGATAGATAGGGTCGGAAGAAAAATTATCTCAGATAATGGCTACGGCGACTATTTTATTCATCGAACAGGGCATGGTATCGGCGTTGAGGCTCATGAAGAGCCATATATTGTTGAAGGTAATGCTAAACCCCTACAGGTCGGGAATGTATTTAGCATCGAACCAGGAATCTATATCCCGAACAAATGGGGTGCGCGCCTTGAAGATATTGTCGCAGTTACAAACGAAGGTCCTAGGCCACTGAATAGAGCGAATCATGACCTTGCTGTAATCTCTTAGGAATAGATGATCAATTTCGAGGCATCCACTTTTTTTCTTCAATGGGCTGTGGGAGGAGGATTTTTTTTGTGGGTCACTTCCCAGCAGAGACTTGTCGGCCTCGGTTATGGCTGGACAAATCGATCTATTTATATATCAATAGCCACTATAAGTCTCGTGACGGGACTTTCAACTGGAGCAGTTTGGGTACGGGAAATCTCAACTCTTCTTTTCTTAGCCGCTATGTTTTTCTCATTAATTGTTTCTGTCGTGCGCAGAAAAGCTGGAGTGGAAGGGCAGAAGGCGCTCAAAGATTCACGTGCTAAAAGAGTTTCCGAAATGCTCGGGAGAAGTAATTTAAGAGAAAATAATGATAACGAGTTAAAGGAATATCCACCTATCTTAGATCTGTTAGCCCCATGTTTAGGGTTGATTGGATTAGTCGCAGGAGCCATTGATGCCGGAGGCCCAGTTGCTCTTTCCGTTTCAAGAACTCTTGTAGGTGCAGCCTTCCTAGGAGCGATTTCAAACTCAATGCTACTTGGACATTGGTATTTAGTTCAGCCAGGTTTATCAAGAGAGCCAATCCATCAACTTGTCAAGTGGGTAGGAATTCTATGGGTTCCAGAGCTAGTTTTGCTTTGCATTCCAACTGGCATGTTCTCTGTTCTCAATGGGACAATTGATGACAACTACAATGGACTTCTAGGTTGGTTCTGGGTTGCTTGTGTTGTAGCCACAATCTCGCTAGTGATAGTAACAAAGATGGCTTTACGAGAGAAGGAATATTCTGCTGTGATGGCAGCGACGGGGCTCATGTATCTAGCTATCTTGACTGGTTTCGGAATGGACCTAGTAGCTAGAATATTGCTAGACGCTTAATTTGGTTTTATAAATGGAATGCAATTTCGCTATGTTTATGAGTTTGAATTGGAGAAAAGGATATGCAGGAATCTGGAAATCTAAATATAAGGAAATCCAGAATAAAGTGGATTTCTATTGGGGTAATTCTACTAATAGCAATTGCTGTCACAGCTTGGGTTTTGTTTTTTAGAGACAATTCTCCTGCAAGCGTGAATAGCCAAACAGCTGAGAAAGCTCGGCAAGAAGCTTTATCTGAAGTAGAACCAGTAACTGTTGATTCATTAGATGGGATCTGGACGATTGATACAGAGATTGGAGTTTTCGATCAGAAATGCCTAACAGAGGTGTGTAACTCTTCATTTGCAGGATTCAGAATAGACGAGGAGCTAGTAGGAATAGGTGGAAAGACTGTAGTAGGACGAACCCCAGGGATTCAGTCTCAATTTGCAATAGAAGGGTCTACTATCTTTCTAGCTGGGCAAGAAGGAAATCCTACTATTGTTGTTGATATGGCTGGGTTAACAACCGATGATGCCGGAAGAAACAATGCAATTAAACGCCAGGCAATTGAAACCGAAAAGTACCCAGAGGCTTACTTCGATATTAAACAACCTATAGATTTCAATACTGAATCTGACCTTCAAGCTGGTTTTGAAATTGAGGTAAGGGGTGATCTTACCATTCATGGTGTAACGCGAGAAGAGCGTATTGTCTTGAATGTATCGTTTGATGGAAGTCGGATCCTTGTCTATGGAGAGCTTTCTCCAATAATTTTGGCTGATTATGAAATAGATAAACCTCGCTCTGCTGTCGTTCTCTCAGTTGAAGGGGAAGCCGTTATGGAATTCCAATTGTATTTTAAGAAGCTTGGATGATCAGAGCTACAAACCAAATGGAAGAACTCAATGTAATAATGAAAATAGATATTGGCTATCTGCATCCGGTATCGTCAAAGGTATGAAAATCTACACGAAAAAAGGCGATGACGGAACAACCGGACTGTTCTACGGAGGGAGGGTTCGAAAGGATTCTTTGCTTCCTACTGCATATGGGGAAGTGGACGAAGCACAGGCTGCCATAGGCTCGGCTAGGGCGGTCATACAATCTGGAAACGAAATTGATCAATTGTTAATTCAGATTTTAAGAGATTTATGGGTTCTGATGGCTGAGTTAGCTACACTTCCAGAGAATCGTGAGAAATTAGAAGCGGGAGCAAGTCTTGTTACCGCAGAAATGGTTGTAAGCCTTGAAAATGCAATTGATAAATTCTCGGAAAAATTCACAATGCCAGAAGAATTTGTTGTGCCCGGGCAAAATCAAATGTCTGCTGCATTTGACCTAGCAAGAACTATCGTAAGGCGAGCAGAGCGAGCAGTCCTTCCAGTCGAATCGGAAGGCTCACATGTCTTGCCGTACCTAAATCGGCTTTCGGATTTATTGTGGATACTTGCTCGGTTGCATGAAGAAGACACACTTACCGCAAAGATAAAAACAAAGGATTAACTATGACTATAGATATTAAACTCGTTACGAAAAAGCCAGCAGCAAGTCAGCTGCACGCTATTATCGTTCCCTCAAATCGGATAAATGAATTACCTAACGAAATCGACGTAAGTTTCTTGGAGTCACGCCAGTTCGATGGCGGGTCAGGTCAAATGGTGTTCACCCAGTCACTAGACGGACAAGTCGCCCTTCTAGGTGTTGGTTCTACCGAAGACTTAGATCATCAAAAATATCGTCAAGCAGGGGCAGTATTCTTACGCGAAGTAAAGAATTTTAAGTCAGTTTCAGTGGATTTCAGTGGTCATTTTAATGATGCTTTAGACCAGCCGAGTGCAACCCAGGCCTTTCTTGAAGGAGCCCTTTTAGGGGCTTATGAATTTACGCAACTCAAATCAAAACCTAAAAAATCATCCTTAAAGAACATAGCAATATTAGGTTCTGGGGCGGGTGTGCGTAACGCAATAGAGAAAGCTAAAAGCATTGCTTTCGGAGTAAATTTGGCAAGGGATTTAGTTAATCTTCCTGGAGGTGACCTGACCCCAGTGGCATTTGCAAGAAAGGCCAGTCAAATAGCGAAAGAAAAAACGCTTTCAGTTAAAGTGCTCGATGGACCAGCAATTAAGAAAGCAAAAATGGGGGGTATTCTCGGTGTTAATCGTGGGTCGACCCAGCAACCTCGTTTTGTTCAACTCACTTATAGACCTCAAAAACCTTCAGGAAAACACATTGTCCTAGTTGGAAAAGGAGTTACTTTTGACGCTGGCGGTTTGTCAATCAAATCTGCCGTAGGGATGTCAACTATGAAATGCGATATGGGGGGAGCAGCAGCTGTTCTCGGTGCTATGTCTGCTTTAAGTTCTGTAGCGCCTTCAACTAAAGTGACAGGTTTGATGCCTCTAACTGACAATATGCTCGGCGGAGATGCAACGCGGCCAGGGGATGTTCTGCGAATTAAAAACGGCAAAACAGTGGAGGTACTTAACACTGATGCTGAGGGTCGGCTCATACTAGCGGATGCCCTTTCAGTGGCATCACAAATGAAAGCTGATGCGATAATTGATCTAGCAACATTAACTGGGGCATGCATGGTTGCCCTCGGAAGTCAATATGCAGGTCTAATGGGGACAGACTCTAGTCTAATCAAAAGAATAGAGGATGCAAGCAATCAGACCGGTGAAGAAGTCTGGCACCTGCCGCTCCCGAAGGAGTACCGATCTCAGCTAGATTCTGACGTAGCGGATGTAAAGAATATTGGAAGTAATTGGGGAGGTGCTCTCACCGCAGGGTTGTTCCTTAAAGAATTTGTTTCAGACGAAATACCTTGGGCTCACATAGATATTGCAGGACCAGCATTCGCAGATAGCCCATGGGGAGAACACTCTAAAGGAGGAACAGGGTTCGGAGTTCGACTTCTAGTAAACGTTATTGAAAATTTTTAGGAATTTTTAGTTTATTTGAAGTAATAGTTGCAAAGAAGAAACTTAGAACTGCTCCTGTAAGAATAATAAAGACGTAAAGAATAGCGTTTAACCGTGACGATTTCATTGCCTCAGCTAACCCTCTTGTATCTAATGAAATAAAACAGATAATAAGAAAAAATAAATTCATATATACATGGCGCAGAGAAGTGGGAGTGCTTTGAGTACCAAAGCATCCGCATGGAACCTCGTTGGAGCTTCGATACAACCTGTAAGTGACTAGAAGAAAAACTCCATACCAACCTCCCATAATAAGAGGAAGAAAAAAGCCTCCGATTACCGCTGCAGACAAAGCTGATACAAATTCACCAAACCCCAAAACCCTAACAAACCCAATGGATGTTGGGTAACCCAGAAGGCCCCAAGCTCTGCTTGCATGTACAGGTGAAAGCATCTTAGTTATTCCTCCAATAGCTACGAGTTCGCATCCAATAAAGAAAAAGACTTCAGGCATTTCTTTGGACCTCGGTTTTGCTAGAGCAAAGTAATAAACAACTCATACAACGGAGGGTAGCATTCATGCATGAATCAAAATAAACAATCAGAAGACCAGATATATTCTGCGAGAAAAATTCTTGGATCAGCTAATAAAATTGTTGTGTTAAGTGGAGCTGGAGTCAGCACAGATTCTGGAATTCCGGACTTTCGGGGTCCTAATGGGGTCTGGACAAAAAACCCAGAAGCTGAAAAAGCATCAAACATCCACCATTATGTTAAATCCCCTGAAATTCGTAAGAGGAATTGGGAACTCAGAGCATCTGGTGATTTATGGCCAAATGTTTCTCCTAATAAAGGTCACGAAGCGCTAGCAGGTCTTGGGAGCAGGCTTCATCTGCTAATAACTCAAAATGTTGATGGACTCCATCAAATGGCAGGAACTCCAACAGAAAAAATAGTTGAAATCCATGGGAATACAAGAAACGTTGCGTGCCTAAGCTGTGATTATCATGCTCCAATGGAGGAAACTCTCGAAAGGGTTCGTGCCGGAGAAGCAGACCCCAGATGTCCGAAGTGTGAGGGAATACTCAAATCGGCAACGATATCTTTCGGGCAATCACTGGTAACGGAAGATTTGTTAAGAGCGGAAAATGCAATTCGAAAATGCGACTTGCTCTTAGCAGTTGGTACTTCGTTAACTGTTGGTCCAATAAATAAAGTCGTCCCGTTAGCCCACAGCCTATCAACTCCAGTAGTAATTATTAATGGTGAGAAAACAGAGTACGAATACCTAGCTACGCTTGTTTTGCATGCAGATATAACCGAAACCCTTCAAAGGGTCTGTTCATAGTAGCTTCACATAGTTGGATTCTTGTTCGTTTAATTTAAACTAGGACATGGCAAATTTTCGAGAATTGCTCCAAGAAGCAAAAAATCAAATTAATGAAGTAACCCCTGAAGAAGCAGAAAAACTTCTAAATGAGGATTGGCTGATACTTGATGTGCGCGAGCCGGACGAAATTAGCCAAGGAGCAATACCAAGTTCAACACACATAGCGCGAGGAAATTTAGAAAGCTCAATAGAAGGTCGAATACCTGATAAAAGTACCAAAATTATAGCAATGTGTGCAGGTGGGGCTCGGTCAGCCTTTGCAGCACAGAGTCTTCAGATGCTCGACTATAAAGAAGTGGTTTCAATGGACGGAGGTTTTAATCGTTGGAAAGATGAAAGTCGATCTTGGGAAATTCCTACTGTGCTTGAATCAAGTATGCGAAATAGGTATCAGCGGCACCTACTTCTTCCCGAAGTGGGAGAAGCAGGCCAGATTAAATTGCTTGAATCAAAAATTCTATGTTTAGGGGCAGGCGGCTTAGGGTCACCTGCAGCCCTTTACCTAACAGCAGCCGGTGTTGGAACGATCGGTATCGTAGACATGGACGTTGTTGACGAATCTAACCTTCAAAGGCAAATTCTTCATAATCAATCACGTATCGGCGAACCAAAAGTAGAGTCCGCAAAGAAAACTCTTACTGAACTAAATAAAGATGTAAACGTAATCACTCATGGTGTGCGGCTTGATTCATCAAATGTCGAAAAGATTATTTCTCAATACGATATTGTCGTAGACGGTACGGATAATTTTCCGGTTAGGTATATGCTCAACGATGCTTCAGTGAAGTTAGGGATTCCTGTTGTTCACGGGTCTATATTTCGATTCGAAGGGCAGGTAACTGTTTTCGATCCTAAAAATGGTCCAACTTATCGTGATATGGTCCCAGAACCGCCACCACCTGAATTCGCACCTAGTTGCGCTGAAGCCGGTGTTCTTGGAGTCCTTCCTGGGATAATAGGAAGTCTGCAGGCCTTAGAAGCAATTAAGATAGTTCTCGATTTAGGTGATTCTCTAGTAGGGCGCTTGCTAACTTTTGATGCCACTGAAATGACTTTCAGGGAATTCAAGCTTAGGAAAGACCCATCAGTTGAAATCACTTGGGAAAATAGAGATCTTATTCAAATCACTGAGTTGGATGGTTTGTGTCAACCTGCTCCTCTTTCGAGCTTATAATTACTGGTTTAGGTAGTAAATAGATCCTGCATTGTAGTTTCCATTTACTATCATTCCTGGGGCTCCGATAATGATATCTTCATCAAGCGTTGTGATACTTGTTCCGAATAAGGCCCCTGCTTGAGCGGTTCCTGAGAATGCATCTTGGTCAACATGGAATAGTTCATCGTTTGCAAGGGATAATGATTCATTAACAGTAGGGAAAAGAGAAACTGATCCAGCATCACTATTAGCTCCTACACTTTCGTTTGGAGCTCCGATAAGAAGGTCAGGTACGTTATCTCCTGTAACGTCAGCTGTAAGAACAAATGTTCCGAATTGATCACCCGCTTCAGCGGTTCCTTCGACGTCCTCCTTTCCTTGATGCAAGGACTGCACTGACGGAGTAGTCAAAGAGTGGCTATCTGGGTTGTATCGGACTTGAACTAAACCAGCATTACTTATAGACCCAATAGATTCACCGGGCACTCCAACAATTAAATCTCCAATTCCATCTCTATCAATATCAGCAACATCAACTGAGTACCCGAATAGGTCACCTGATTCAGATACACCCGGCCATCCCGAACTATTCTGGTGATAAAGACCATCTCCAACAGAAGTTACTCCTGAAGCTGAACCGTATAAAATATGGACAAGCCCAGCATCGTCACGTGACCCGATACTCTCTCCGGGCACACCTACAACCACATCATCGTAGCCATCTCCGTCTATATCAGAGACAGCGAGCGACGAACCAAAGAGGTCACCTGATTCTGAACCGCCGCGCACACCAGGTGAGTTTTGACTAAAAAACTGGTCGCTATCAGCCGTTAAACCAGTAGCTGAACCATAAAGTATGTTAATCGCACCAGCGTCGTTACGGGCCCCAATACCCTCTCCGGGCACACCTACAACCACATCATCGTAGCCATCTCCATTCAAATCCCCAGCAGCAAGTGATGACCCGAATAGGTCACCAGGTTCTGAACCGCCGCGCACACCAGGTGAGTTCTGGAAAAAATTCTCTGGATCAGTCAAGCCAGAAGAGCTCCCATAAGCAGCCATAATTAGCCCAGCATTATCACGAGACCCTATGCTCTCACCAGGAGCGCCAACAATTAAATCATCGAACCCATCACTGTTGAAATCTCCAACCGTTAAAGCAGAACCAAATCTATCCCCAGATTCCGTATATCCAGGCCAACCACTATCTCCCTGATAAATCGAAGAGGTATTCTCCCATCCTCCAAAGCCTCCTTGAGTTATATGGACAATTCCAGCCTCAGTCAAAGAACCAATGCTTTCACCGGGGGCGCCAACAGCAATATCCTCAGATCCATCATTGTTAAAATCTCCATGCGAAATAGAATCGCCAAATATATCGTTTGACTCAGAAGCCCTCCAACCTGTTGGTAGAAAGCCTGCTGTGCTTTGGTTGATTTCGTTTGTGGTTCCAAAAAAGTCATCTATTGAATAGAGAGTGGATAGCATTTGCAATTCGTAACCTGCGCCATCAGATATGACTCCACTATTTACAATAGTCATGAAAGAGTCTCCCTTGGTAACAACAGATCCAGTTGTCCCAAAAATAGTGATGTCTGCCTGATCTGTTCGGCCGGATTCCCCAATGTCCGAACCAATATTAATTCCCGTAACTATACCGACTGACCCCAACGATGAATCTGCGATCCATCTACCCAAATCTTCCCCCGAATAGTCTCTAGTCCAAAAGTGTTTAGGATTGTTAACAATATCGTAGTCATCTTTAGCAAATTGTAGATATGCGGTCTCAGTGCACGGATGGTTAGCCGACGAACAAAAAACGTAAGCAGAAGATTCAACATATCCTCCATTCGATGATGAGTAATAGGCGTAAATTGGTGATCCGGAATAAAGAATGACTTGTTCTGACGTAGCATCGACAGCATTAATCCAATTCGCTACTTGAGAGCTCGACTCGTAAGTAAAGCCAGCATAATATTGATCATTTACAGTGGAATAGAGATCCCATGGCAGCGACCAGCTACTAGAGCCTCTACGCGAATTGATTCGAGAATATGCGTATGTTCTTCCAGCGATGGACTGAGCCTCAAGCACGGCTGCCGGCCAGCTTGCTGGAACTTCCGCTAAGCCGTATAGGTATTTGTCCATAGGTAGATCTTCAATGAGAACAAAGATCCCTCCTCCGAACAGCTCTCGATCACGTATCACGAGATTTCCCCATTGGTAGCTATTTCCAGACGTTCCTATGCTGGTAAATTGATTAACTACATCTGTCTGAATGGGTTCACCTTCCACTAACGATATCGAAATTGGTGTCTCCAGACAGTGCAATATAATTTCACCTTCTATCTCCTCTTCACACAGATTTGTTCCATCTGGCATCTGGATGGAGACAGAAGATTCTGAACGTCCAATAGTTAGTCCTGTTGGGTCAGTTACAGTAGCAAAAATATTTCCAGAAGAATCTAATAAGTCCACTTCCCCGCTTGTCGTAAATATTGCACCTTCTCCACTGAAAATATGAATTTTGAGATTATCTGGGATGCTATTGTCAATTGAAATCCCTGTATTAGGGAAATAGAAATCTAGTATTTCTGATGCTGAGTGATCATCTAGTGCACGCCCATATGCACCATATTGACTCATTCCAACACCGTGACCCCAACCACCACCTTCAATCCGGATTACAACCTCTGTTTCGTCAGCTACAGCTGCTATTGGGATTAAAGATAATAAACAAACAAAGCAAATCAGATAAGAAAAAAATCTACAGATATTACTTCTAGATAAGTGTGTAATTATTTTCGCAAGTCCGGTAGCTGTCATGGTGATTATCTCCACCGCCCAATTCAATTATTGCTCCAACGAAGTAGCTATTCAAGTCATTCATTTAATTGTTTCCTTAGCTTGTGCATAAGTAAACAAGCATCACCTAACTCCGAACAGAAACCCTATTGCCCAAGAAAAGTGCATTGTGGGAAAAATGAGAAGAAGCTTTAATCGATCCTTAATGGTAATTCTTGGGATGCTTGAACAAGCGATAATCACTGCGCAAATATAAATTAGTGGGAAGATAACAAAAAATGGGTTCAGGACTATTGATAAAATAGTTCCTACTGCAAAGCTTAGAAAATTCATTGGCGGGATAATCTGACGTAACTTGATAGACGATAAATCTTTACGAATAACTTTTCTTTTCCACTTGCCATACTGGAAATACTGTGAAGTAAGTCCAGAAAAGTTAGATCTTGGGAAGTAGTCAACTATGAGACTTGGGTCAAACCATACTATTCGTCCAGCTTTACGTATTCGAATGTTAAGTTCATAATCTTGGTTTCGGATGAGTGTCTCATCAAAGCCTCCCAGTTTATAGAAAAGGTCTGCATCATAAAAACCAAGGTAAACCGTGTCAGTCGGCCCTTCGTCTCCTCCGTAATGGAATTTTGAATCTCCTACCCCAAAGCGTGAACTCATAGCTGAAGCTACAGCTATTTGATATGGGGTTATACCAACGGCATTCTGGATGCCACCAACGTTACCTGCTTGAGTCTGAGTTATCGTTTTTAAAGCTCGGGCTATATAGTCATCTGGGATTCTACAGTGGGAATCGACTCTAGCTAGGTAGTCTCCAGTTGCACATGTAGCTGCTTTATTCAGACCAATTGCTGTTAGACCCGAATCATTCTCTATGATACGGATTCGTCTATCAAGAAGTTGACATTTTTGAGCAACATTCATCGTTGAGTCGTCCGATGGGCCAATCGCAAGAATAATTTGAGTAACGTTGGCGTAAGTTTGATTTAGAATAGATTGAATGGCTCTTTCGAGGGTTAATGCAGCATTACTGACAGGCATAATAACAGAAACAGTTGGCTGGCTCATGAGTACGCTAAAGACGTTGAGAGAGGACTATCCAAATAGTCTTCAATAGAATCTGTAGGTCAAGAATCGGAGACCAGTTAACTAGGTATTGCAAATCGTGTCCGAGTTTATAGCGTGGGTCAGTGTGGTATCGTCCATCGACTTGAGCTAAACCGGTTATGCCAGGTGGTATATCATGGCGCCTACCATATCCTGGTATTAATTTTTCGTAGTCCTTAGTAAAGTCTGGCCTTTCGGGTCGAGGGCCTATGATAGACATTTCGCCTCTGATCACGTTAATGATTTGAGGTAATTCATCTAGACGAGATTTTCTTATCCAGCCTAACCCTCTAAGAATTCTGTAATCTTCCTTGTCAGCTTTGATTACTCCAGTTTTTTCTTCTGCGTTTAACGGCATGGTCCTAAATTTCATCATCATAAAAGTTTCGCCGAATTTACCAACTCGCTCTTGTCTGTAAATGATTTTTTCTCCAACTATCGATCTGATGTAAATTGCTACCATAAAGGTTAGAAATGCAAAAGGAAGAGCTGCTATTAAAATATAAGTTGTTTCTATTAGACGTTTGAAATTTGCCCGAGATGGAGAAAGCGAGTGGGCTTTCAAAGCTATGAAAGGCATTCCTGCTATCTGGCGGCTTCTCTTGAATCCAAGAAGAGTATCTGAAGGAACTACGCGCTGAAAGACTCCAACTCGCTTCGATTCAAGTTCTGCAAGTGGTGATGGGTAGATCATTTCAAGCCCTCCCGCACTCATTAGAAGGACATCAGTAGCATTTAATTCGCTAATAGTTTCAGATAATGATTCAAAGGTTTCTGTAGAACCGGCACAAATGACATGTGGTTCAGAAGCTAGCAAATGTTCACGGCCAAGTTCTAAGTCGCTCTTTTGGCCTGCTAGAAGAACTCTTGGCTTCCCAAATCTTTTCGTTCGGACTTTTCGAGATAACCACCTATTAAAGGTGACACCTAGGGAGCTTAAAACAGCGAAAGCGATAAGGTTGCCTCTTGGCATTAGGAAATAGCCTGTAATTAGTGCCAAAGTAGCATCAATTAGAATTGCTATTGTCGTAAGAGCTGATACTCGTGGAAGCCACAGTCGAGCCCCCAGTCGAGGAGAAGGTTCGTAAAGTTCACCGAAATAGAAGACGATAATGTGAATAAATGTTGCTATAAGGAACCCTAGTAGATAAGTGGTGAAAGATTTTGGCCAGTTAGAACCAAACCTAACTACCAAAGTTCCAAATAGAATTGCCATTAGAACAATGAAGTCAGCAAGGTAAAGTCCGCGAACCGGTAGCAAACTGGAACTATTTATTTTATTGCTAGGAGTCATAGAATTCTGCTGCTCTTATCTTTCCGCAAGTAAAAGTAATAGTAACAAGAGATGTTATGTCATGGGGAGAAGCAAAAGTTTCTTGGTGAAGATAGCAACTAGCTTTCTGTTTCAATAATGATTATGACATCACCAGCACCAACGGCATCTCCTTCGCTCGCATTGATCTCGGTGATTGTTCCGCTGACGTCTGAAGTAATATTGTTTTCCATCTTCATTGCTTCTAGAACTACCAAAATATCTCCGGACTCAACTTTATCTCCTGTCGCTACTTGGACCTTAACTATCGTTCCTTGCATAGGAACAGAGATCTGACCATCCCCTCCGCCAGTTTTAGCTCCAACGGATGACGCACTTCTGCGTACCTGACTGGAATCTTTTGGTACAGAAATAGAGACGTCAAATCTTTTTCCATTAACTTCGATGTCTGCGGTTCGAATTTCACTTGCTGAGATACCTTCAGCTCCAGGGATCGGATCACCTTTAATGCCTGTTAAATCAAGTACCTCCTCAACCCATTTCGTTGAATGCTCAACTGCACTGAAATCTGGATGGGCAAGGATTGCGATATCGGCAGGAATCGTCGTTCGAAGTCCGGATATCTCGAATTCAGTTAGTGCTCTAATAGTTCTTGCAATTGCAGTGTCCCTATCTTTACCCCAGCAGATCAGTTTGCCGATTAAGTTATCGTAAAACTGGCTGATCTCATCGCCTTCTTCGTAACCCCCATCCCATCGAGTACCAAATCCTGCAGAGGTTTTGAAAGTTTCAAGTCTGCCGGGGCTTGGCAAAAATTGACCTTCAGCTGGGTCCTCAGCATTAATGCGTACTTCGATAGCATGACCTGTCATTTCGATGTCTTCTTGCTTGAAAGGTAATGTTTCGCCAGAAGCGACGCGTATTTGTTGCTCAACTAAATCAATACCTGAAACCATCTCGGTTACTGGATGCTCAACTTGCAATCTTGTATTCATCTCGAGGTAGAAGAAATCCTCATTTTCGTAAAGGAATTCAACAGTTCCAGCATTAATGTAACCACAGCCTTTAGCTACATCAACAGCCGCTTGTCCCATATCATTCAGAATTTTCTGAGGGATTTGAGGAGCCGGAGCTTCTTCAATTAGTTTTTGATGCCTTCTTTGGGCAGAACAATCTCGAGTTCCTAAGTGGATGGCATTTCCATGGCTGTCACAAAGAACTTGAACTTCAATATGGCGAGGTTTGGTCAAATAGCGTTCCATGTAGATTTCGTCTCTACCGAAATAGGCGAGAGCTTCTCTCTGGGCTGAATCAATCGCAGACCGTATCTCATCTTCGCTATTAACGACTTTCATGCCTCGGCCACCCCCACCATATGCAGCTTTAATCGCAATCGGGTATCCATGGTCGGAAGCAAAAGCTTTAACTTCGTCTGGAGTTGTGATGAAATCTGTGGTTCCTGGTACACCGCTGACTCCTACTTTTTCTGCAGCTTGTCGAGCACTGATCTTGTCTCCCATTACCGCTATGGCTTCAACAGGAGGACCGATAAAAGTAACACCTTTCTCTGTAATAGCATTAGCAAACTCAGCATTCTCTGAGAAAAAACCGTAACCGGGGTGAACAGCGTCAACTTCGGATCTTTCAATCACATCCAAAATCATTTCAGTATTGAGATAACTTTCAGCAGCAGTTTGCCCGCCAAGCGCATAAGCCTCATCTGCAAGACGCGTATGTAGGGCATCCCGATCAAGTTCAGAATATACTGCAACGGATTGAATACCTAGTTCGCGGCAAGCACGGATAACCCGAACTGCGATTTCTCCTCTGTTTGCAATTAGTACCTTTGTAAACACGAGATTAACGTTACATAAGATGGAGGCAAATCAAGTGTCATTCCCAAAAGTCAATGAAAATTTTTCTTCAAGCGAAAAATCAGCTTTTTTAGACAGGAATCTAAAAGACGCCGGATATGGCCCTATTTCTTGGGTTTCTAGCACTGGTTCAACAAACGCAGACTTGCTTGAAGCGGGATTAAGTGGAGCAAAAAATTTATCTGTTCTGATCGCTGATCACCAGACTATGGGGCGCGGCCGGCGAAATCGGGAGTGGTTATCTGAAGAGAACTCTTCCTTATTGATGTCAATTCTGTTTAGGGCAGGCAAGAATCAAGGGCAACTGGGGTCATATAGCATGATGATTTCGTTATCTGCATGTCAGGTGCTTCATGAACTTGGCTTTACAAGCGTTCGGATCAAATGGCCTAACGATTTAATTATTCATCAACAGAAATCAACATCCAAACTCGCTGGGGTGCTAACCCAAACTGTTATTCAAAAAGACCAAGTGCTTGTTGTAGCGGGGATAGGGGTAAATGTTCGGTCCGGTAATCTTAAAAAATTATTGCCACAAGAAGAAGTCATAGCATTAGAAGATATTGGGGACCCCCCAGACCGAGTCATGTTGGCTCTGCGAGTTCTAGAACGGATAGGAGAAATCCGTAAAGATGCTGCATCAATTCATGACGAATACGTTTCGCTTCTTGACACCATTGGCCGAGAAGTTCGTATAACTACTGACGGTAAAGGAATTACTGGGACAGCCATAGCAGTCACCCCTGTAGGTGCACTTATCGTCGACACTGGTGACACAGGCAGAGAAGAAGTATTTGTTGGGGACGTAGTTCACTTGCGTGCATGAATTACTGTTGTGAGGCTAAGTCACATTATGTTCGAAACAAGCTACGTTGTTTAGATGGTATTAGCGAAACGTCCAAGGCCGAAACGTACATTAATTCAGCGTTTCTTTCTTCTTTGCAGCCTGTTAATTTTGTCAGCTTCAACTGTTGCTGCCATTCTTTTAGCGTATACCTCTGAAACTGTTGGACAGATCCCAAGAACTGCATTCGGGAATGCTCTTAGTATACAATCATTAGAAGCTGA
>MDSW01160220.1_pt1 | contig 15974 bp, 14 predicted proteins | sample 811171 | NCBI WGS metagenome assembly MDSW01 (sample SAMN05326641, study PRJNA326480) | marine metagenome | isolation source: seawater | place: Atlantic Ocean: North West | collected 2012
AACTGATGTTAAAATAGATAAAGAAGAAGAAGAAGAAGAAGAAGAAGAAGAAGAAGAAGAAGAAGAAGAAGAAGAAGAAGAAGAAGAAAAAAGAGTAAGAAAATTAGAAAAAGAAGAACTTGAGGAAGACAAAATAGAAGAAGAAAAAGAAGAAGATGAAGATGATAATGAAGGATTATCACAAGTAACAATTGATTCTATAAAAAAAGCAGAAGAAGAATATGAAAAATATAAAAATTTAGATGATGATAGTGATGAAGAAGAAGAAACAAAACCACCTTTAACAATAGGAGAACAAGTTCAAGGTGCATTAGATAGTTTCGTTCAAACATTAACTGGAAATTCTAAGGAAAAAGAAAAAGAAGTAACAGAAACAAAAAATTTAGAAGATAAACCAAAAGTATTTGAAAAAAAAGTATCAAAAGTAGAAAAAGAACCAGAATTAAAAGAAGGTAGTGTATTGAGTGTAGAAACAGAAAAAGTTGGTAATAATGAATCATTAAATTCAACTGACTCAACAATATCAAATAATGATAAATCTAGTTTGGCAAAAAAAACAATAAAAATAGATCAACAATAAAATAAAATAAAATTATTATAAAATTATTATAAAATTGAATAAAGATTAATTTATTTAATATATATAATATTAAATAAATGTCAAAAAATACAAATAATCATATAATTTCAATATATAATTCAAGAAAAAATTTATTAGATATTCTTGAAAAAAGAGGATTTGATGTAAGTTCTTATAATAATTTTACAATAAATGAGATAGGTATTATGTTACAAACAAATCAATTGGATATATTTTTAGAAAAAAATGAAAAAACAAATAAAAAGATATATATAAAATATTATATAAATAAAGTATTAAAAACACAAAATATTTATGATATAGTAGAAGATTTATTTCATATAGAAACAATATTATCGCGTGATGATGATTTAATTATTATAACAAAAGATGAGCCAAATGATACACTAATTCAAAATGTAAAAGATATTTGGGAAGCAGAAAATATTTATATATCATTATTAAATATAAAAAGATTACAATTTAATATATTAGAACATGATTTAGTTCCTCCTCATAGAAAATTAGATGAAACAGAGAAAGAAGATTTTAAACGAAAATATAATATATTATATGATAATCAGATTCCAGATATATCGTATTTTAGTCCTGTATCATTAGTAATGGGTTTTAGACCTGGAGATATTATACATATTAAAAGAAAAAGTAGAACATCAATAGAAACAGATTTTTATAGAATTTGTAAAATGTAAATATGTAAAAAATATAATACTTATATAATATAATTATTATATTATAATGGAAATAAATAGTTATTCACATTATAAAACAGATAATAAATGTTATAATAAACTAAATTCAGTAGATACTAATTTTATGGATAATAATTTTGAAAAAAAATATTATCAAATACCAGAGAATCCAAATGGTAGTTATTTAAAAGATTGTAAAAATGAAGCAATAAGACAAAATAAAAGTGTTTTTTTTGTAAATGATCTTTCAATAAATAATTTAGGGAAATATGGTTATAATTGTTATTTGCCTTCAGGTGATTTTTTATGTAATACAGGAAAAACTAGTGATTTATTTAAACCTTTTAATGATTTAATAAATGGTTTATTAGGAATTGATACAGCAAGATTATCTACTGATATAACTACAAAAATAGATTTTAATAATAATCCTACTAATGTAGTTCCAGATTGTTTTTATACAGAAAAAAATAATAAAAGAGATTTTTTTTCAGGTAATAGTAATAAATTTGTAATGTATAAAACACAATTAATAGATGATAATGAATTAATTACAAATTTAGATGATTTACAAAGTTATGAAGTTTATGAATCATTTTTTAATAATTGGAAAAATAATAATGAAACAATTTTAGAAAATGTAAAACAAAGTATGGAAAATTATATTTGTGATAATTCAACACAAAATGAAAAATTATTTCTGGGTAGTTTAGTTCGAGATACTATGCGTCCTAATGATAATCCAGGTTATTATGATCATTTAACAGAAATAATTCAAAAAAATGATGAATTAGCAAGAGATATATCAAATTTAAGTATAATAACAAAATATGATATATTATATTTAGAACAAATACAAAGAAGAATTGATAATAAAAAAAAAGATTTAAATAATTTATTAGGTTTTGATGGTGCTAATAATGGTAAATTGAGTGATACAAAAACATTAAAAAATTTCAAAGTAGCTGAAAATATAATTTTAATTTTAGTAGCAATATTAGCAATATTTTTTTATGCTAAAAATAGTAATAAAAAAAAAATAGGAGAAGTAGAAAAAGTAGAAAAAGTAGAAGAATTAGAACAAACTAAAAAATAATTTAGAGAATGAAAATAATAAATAATAAATAAAAATATATATAAATAATAAATATGGAACCAATAATAGAAAATCTAAAATCTAAAAATAGTAATAGTACTAGAAGAGAAAATATGGGAAATAATAAATTTTCTATAAAGTTATTAAAGGAGGATACAAAACAATTTAAAAAAATGAAAGAAAGTTATACTAATTTAGTTAAAGAAAATAATATAGAATTAATGAATAATAGTTATGAAACATTAAATGATAAATTGGATTATATAGAATGTATTAATGGAAATTGTAGTAAAGTAAATAATGAAAATATAGTAAATAAAGAAAAATCTTTAGATCAACAAAAAAATACATATAGAACAAATTCAATTAGAACGAATTTAGATATATTAGTTTCATTAGTATATATATTTTTATTAGTAATATTATTATTAGGAAGTGTAATAAAAAGAGATGTTAACAATTTAATAAATATTTTAGTTATAACATTAATATATCTATTTTATCAAATATATATCAGCTATAAAAATTAAGATTATAATATATTTTCATATTATAAATATATAATATGAAAAGTAATATAAATTATAAAATATTTATTTTATTAATATTAATAATTATTCCAGTAGGAATTTTATATTTTAATTTAGGAGATGATATATTAGATAGATTACTTATTGGAAATAATTTAGTAGAAGGTAGTGCTTTTGGAATGTTATCAGGAACAACAGCAGCACAGCAGCAGCAGGCCTTATCATCAGCGTTGCAAACAAGAGCAACAGGAACAGGAACATCAGCAATTCAGATAACACCTAGTCATAATTATAGTAATATATGTCATCCAAAAAAGGCAAATTATTATAATATACAGGGAATAACTAATTCCAACTATGAAACTAAAACATTTACTACTCCTTCTACTTGTAAAAGACAATGTGATATAAAAAATTGTGATTTGTATTTAATAAAAAATAATGAGTGTAAATTATATAATTTAGAAAATAGTAATTTTACTGGTGCAGAAGTAAATTGTAATAATGAAATATTACCAGAGACAATAGATGGTAAAAATTATTCACATAATGGAGAAGGATATATAAAAAAATCTTTTTATAATAATAATAAAAATAAATTTACTCATAAAGATTATCTTTTAGAGCAAGCAAATAAAATTAAAAGTGATTATATGGATATAAATGATAAATTAAATAGATTAGCATCTAATCCAGGTCAAAATTCACTTAGTAGAATTAATTTACGCGATCAATATAATAGTGTAAATACTAAAATAGAAAAGGTAGCAGATTATTTAGATTTAAATAAAAATTTTATATATAGTCATTTAATTCTAGATCCTCCATATACTAGATCTAAACAAGAGTCAGATATAGTAAATTTAGGTGGTAAAAATTTATCACACACAGAAATGTTGAATGAATTAAATAAAATGAATACTAATTCAAATAATATTGAAAGCAGACTTAATAATGATAATATAGAGTATGAAAGAAGATATTTAATATATACAATTTTAACAATTTTAATGACTATAACAATATTTATTTTAGTTATTTATAAATTTATTCCAGATTTATTAACAGATAAATTTGTTATTATATATTTTGTTGGTGTGTTGTTATTATTATTTTTTATACATTATTATTTTAAAGTTTAGAATATATTTATTAATAAATTATATTTATATATTAATAAATATGACGAGTTCAAGAGAACGAACATACTTATATGTTAATCCTTTAGGAGAACATAAAGATATAAGTTTTAATAATATAGGAAAATTAAAAAATTCACTTGAAACAATAGATGGACGAATAGAAGATTCTAAAATAAAAAATGATAGTTTTCGTTTACAATTAACAATTTGGTCTATAACTGCTGGAATAAGTATAATTGGTTTATTAATATTAATTAGAGGAGTTAATAGAAATATTTAATTATTTTTATATTATATAGTATAAATATACAAATGTCAAATTCTAATTCGCAACAAACTAATCAACAATCATCAGGAACAGGAACAGGAACAGAACAACCACCTCTTTTAACATCGGCTGGTTTGCAAACTAGAATAGATACTTTAGGAACAATAGATAAAACTATAACTAAACATGGGGAGGAAATCGATAAGGTTCGTTATACAATGTCTACTGAAAGAGTAGAAGAATTAGAAAAAATTAAAAATAAATTAAATAGTTTAAAAACAGGTTTAACACAAAGAAATAGTTATTTATCTAATATAGTTAATTCTACTCCTTTTCAAAAAAATAATTTAAATACACATACACAAACATTAAATAGAGCTTTAAATACAAATACATTTTTAATTCCTGATAAAAAAATTTCTAAAATTACAGCATGGATATCTAATACTCGTATAAATGGTATAGAATTAGAATTATCAGATCAAACAAAAGTATTACAAGGTTCAAAAGTTACAAGTTCAATTCCTAAAACTGAAATAGTTTTACAATCAGATGAATTTGTTACAAGAGTAGATGTAATTAGAGAAATTGGTTCATCTACTACCGGTAATATAGGAAATGCGGTAATATTTCATACATCTTTAAATAATCAACATAAAATAAAAGCAAAATCTATAGATTTAAATAATATAGATATATTTGATGATGAAGAAAGTGCTGCTGCTGCTCGTCCTGTTAGTTCAACTCCTACTCCTACTCCTACTCCTAGTCCTACAAATAAAGAATTTAAAATAGATACAACAAAACAAAACAAAGCAATGCATAAAGCTAGAGCTGAAAGTCAAGGTTGGAATTTAGCATCTATTGCTAATGGAAGCGAGTTAGCAAAAGTGAAACAAATAATAGGTAGTAGTTCTGAAAGTTATGCTTATACTGGTGGAGAAAGAATAGATGGAGGTGCAAATCCTACTGGAAGGGATAGTAGTGTTTGGAAATGGAGTGATGGAACATCCTGGGTTAATCTTGGTGAAAGTATGTGGCATCGTTCAGGTCAACCAACTGGTAGTCGAGGTGGACGAGCATTATTTATAAGTGCACTTGGATTAATAGATCATGCGGATAGTCACCCGTTTTCTGCTATATATTCAAGACAATCAAGAGCGTCATCGATACCAGCACCAGCACCAGCACCAGCAGCACCAGTAGCAACAACAGAACCTCAAGAACCACAATATATAAAACAAAGTTTAAATTCAAGCACTCCTAGTACACATATAATAGGAATAAATAATTATGTTAATTTCGATGTCGTAACAGGTAATAGATATAAACAAGATGAGAGAACAATGAATAAAATGAGAGGATTACAAAGTTCTATTGATAATTTAAGAACAACTTTAAATCAATATGTAGGAGATTCTAGTTCAGAAATAACAAGAAATACACAAATGATAACAAAGATAAACAAAATAATAAGTGAAATAGATACAGAAATAGCTTATATAACAAATATGAATAATTTAGCAAGTTCAACAGCAGCAACAACGGCAGTTGTATCTGCGGGTTCAGGAACAACAAGTTCACCAGAAGGTTTTTCTAATTTTTTAAGTAAATATAATATATCTGATAATTATAATAATATGAAAGAAGGATTTAGAGAAGGTGAAACTAATATGAATCCTAATACACAATCATCTAATTCTCCAATAAATGATTTAATGACTAGATTATTTAGAAATACTAGACAAAGTATAAACGATGAATTAGATATAACAGATAGAATTGAATATGAAGAACATAGAAATTATATGTTAGAATTATTATCACAAAAAGATAAAGTATTGAATAATGTTTTAATGGATTATATGATAAATGATACAGAGGGTTCTAATGTGGAACAAGTATATGAAACTCTAAATCAAAAAAATACAGATAAATTAAGAAAAATAAAAATAAATAATTATTATTCAAAAACATATAATGAATATTCTTATTTATTAAAAGTAGTATTAGGATTAGTATTAATTATATTTCCAATTTTACTTTTAGCAAAATATGAGATAATGGATAGAAATTTAACTTTAATAATAATGGTAGTTATAATATTTTTGGGTTCATTATATATATTATACAGATTATATTTATTATCGATGAAAGATAATAAAGATTTTGATAAAGATAGAATACCTTATGATAGACAGGCAGCAGAATTAATTAAACAAGGAAGATTAAGAAGAAAGAATTTAGGTGGTTCATTAGGATTAACATGTATAGGTGATCAATGTTGTTCTCCAGGTATGTCTTATGATGCAACAAGAAATGTATGTTTAAATACATCAGTAGACAATGAAGATGTAGTCCAACCTTTTTCTAATATAGATTCAGCATTTGTTTCGGAGAATTTTTCAAATTTTTTTGAAGGTATGAATGGTTCAGGTTCAAAAATTAATAATGAAAATATAATAGAAACATATTCACCATTAAAAGAACAATATACATCATTAAAAGAGGGAAATACTAATGGAAGTGGAAGTCCAAGCGAAGCAAGGGCAAGACAGTTAGTAACAACAGCAATAACTGAATCTTTAAATAATTCAACACCCACTAGATTTTAGTGAAAAATAAGATAAAATAGTATATTATTATTATTATATTTTATAATAATAATATAAGTTGATTATTAATGAGTAAATGTAGTCCAGATAAAATTTCTAAAGCATTTGATGGTATACAAAATAATTTAATAGCAGGAATAACAAATAGTGTAGGAGAAGAAGTTTTACCTCCAAATTTTAAAGATAATATGGATACATTAACATTACATACTTTTAGTCCAGAAAGATTACAAGAATATAGAACAGAAACGGATTTATATAATTGGAAAAGGATTTATTCACCAGCAACAACAGCAGTACCACCAGAAACAACATCAGGTACTAGTAGTTCAGAAAGAACAGAAAATTTTAATAATATATTTAGTGGAAATATAATAGAAGGTAATCAAAATCAAGAGTCAAATTTATTAATAGCAAAAGGATTAAGAGATGCTTGTGATGCTAGAATGAATACTTTTAGAAATTCACCAAATTTTCGACAATTTTGTATAGAAAACGCAGATAGAACTTGGAATGCTTTAGAAGGAATTTTAAGACAAGATTTAGAGTTTCCAAAAACAAATTTTAATTCTTTATTAAAAAGTTATAAAGCATTATTTAACTATAAAAAAAATTCAAGTTCAATAATAAATAAAAAATTAAAAGAATTGGAAAAAATAGAAAAAAAAATAGATACTTATAAACAAAATTTATATATAGATGGAAGAAAAGATAAATATGAAAATGAGAATTATGATTTTTATAAATCATTAAATTTTTATGTTTTAATATTTTATTATAGTTTATTAGTATGTTATTTTATTTTTACACCATTTTTTGGAGAGAAGAAATATAAAAGTATGATATTAATAACATTAATATTATTATATATAATATTACCATTTATATTACCTTATATATTATCATTAATTTATGATTTATATATATACATACTAGAATATAATAATTTAAAAGGAGAGATAATAAGTTATCCATATATAATTGAAGATAGAGAGAAATATGAATGAAAGTTAGAGGAAGATAAAATAGTGTCCAAAGGGGGGAGACCGCCCCCCACGCGGTATATTCATTAATATAAACAATTAAGAAAACAACTTAAAGACATTTTAACAAACTATATTTGGGGACTATTTTATAAATTTAATAAATTGGTTGGAGAGAATTACTATGTTTTATTGGATATATAGAGACATTCTCCAATATTCTCTCTAGCCAAAATAATAAAATATAAAATTTATAAATTAAATATTATTTTTATAAATTTTATAAATTGGTTGGAGAGAATTATTAGTTTTTAATGGGTCGATAAGCACAAACAGGCATTATTCTCTCTAGTTAAACCCAAAAAAAATTAAAAAATGTCTCCAAATATAGTTTGTGAATATATCTTAAAATTCTTTTTTTAATATATATTATTCTACCAATACTTCCTCCTCTACATCATTATCACTATCATCTTCCTCATAAACTATTTGGACGTTCAGCCATTTACCTTTACTACATCTTCCATACATCTTATCACAATAATCCGTTATTTCTTTTCCATTTGGTAAATTATTTCTACCATAATTTGATATATACCAATTCTTAAATTCCTCCAATAATTCTGTCTTCTTCAATTTACCATCTCTCTTACGAACAATCTTCTCTTTTGCAAACTCACTTAAATAATCTTGCGAATTACGATATTTATCACTTACTGCAGTAACTATTGGAACATCTTTCACTTTACCTTCCTTTTTAAATGCTATATCTACTAATATCGATGCTAATACTGGCGCCCAAATATTAAATTTCTTATCTAATTGCCTATCTATCTTAAATTGATATGGAAAATTCGCCTGTGGAAATCTTTGTTCATCTTCATATGGTTCATCATTAAATTTAGACATAAAATCACATACTCTAATACGACGCCAAGTTCCATCATCATTCGTTTTTATTTCAAATAATACATTCGTGCAAACTACCAATTTAAATTGTGGAATAAATGTCACCGAATCTTTAAATAATGCTCGTCCTACTAATGGATCACCACCAGTTATCTCTTTCATTATACCTTCATTTATCTTATCACCTTTACTCGGTTCTTGCATACAAGCATATCTTACACCCATCAATTGAACTATCTCAGGTGATGTTGAACCAATCGTGTTTCTGCTTTGTGTAATTAATGTAATTGGAACCGTCGCTTTATAATCACCTAATGCTTTACCCATCAATTCTACCAATTTTGATTTACCATTTGCACCACTACCCGTATAAATATTAAATGTCTGATTGTCATTCGTTCCAATTAATACTGAAGATAAATGTTCCCACATATATCCACGCAATTCCTCATTTGGAAATAATGCATTTATAAATTCATTCAATTCTTCTATTATTTCTTCATAAGTTATATTTTTATCTATTGCATGGACGCCTGTCAATTTATCTAATGGTATATAATCTATATTTGTTGATTTTGATATAAAATCATCCGGCCTACCTTTTCTATAACTTTTACTTTTAAAATCTATTACATAATTATTAAAACATAATAAATATGGATTCGCATCTACCTTTTCTATAAAATCTTTATCATAAAATATATCACGAGCCTCTTTCATTATATTATTCTTCCAACTTGTCGTTTTTAATAATATACATATATCACCCAATCTTGATGATCTCACTTTCAAATTCTGAACTAAATTATTATATGTATCTGTATCATTACCACTTTGCTCCATCTTTGATATAACCTCTATCAAATCTTGGGCTTTCTTCATATATTTATCATGCATATCTCTTGAAATCTTCAATCTTAATGTATTTCCACTATCTACTTCATTCCACTTATTCTTTCTATTTATATATTCATACCATTGATTATTTTTTACACTTACACAAACAAATTGATCCTTCGACATCTGATATAATACATTTGCTAAATCAAACTCACCCACCTTATCTTTATTTAATATAGACTCTAATGTTTGTTCTATATAATAAGATATCGTCTCTTGTCTTATTTTATTATAACTATTATAATTATCCACTTTTGCCCAAAACATTATTGATCTATTCGTTAAACCATCTGAATTCTTATAATCAAATCCTTTCCACATATTATAATAACTATCTACATCTCTAAAATTAAAACTCGAACTTTGACTACTAAATTTTATCCAACTTAAAAATAACCTATCATGTGTATTTTTTAACGCCCAACCTACACGTATCCATTTATTATAAGAACCTTCACCATAATAACTTTCTGGTAAAATCATTACAAATTGATGCGTCTCCTTCACCTCATAATCATTATGACTCAAATTCTCCAGAAAATATTCCAATAACTTATCCAACTCTTTTATATCACCTATCTTCGAAAAATCATAATTCTCCAAATCTATATTATTTTCTATTATATTTATTTTAGGCTTCTTTGTTTCTTTATATGTTAAATTCGATTTCTCATACTCTATTGCATCTAATAAATATTTATTATCTATTAATTCAAACCTCTTATTACTATCATTACGTGCACTCATCAAAGGTAAATGCTCCAAAATATTCAATTTTGATAAATTCTTCTCTTCTATATTCCAACTATTCTCTTCATTATCATATATTAAACTTAAATAATAACTTAACTCATATGCCTTATGTCCTGGCTTTCTACTACCAAATAATTGCCAATTTACATAACCTTTTGTTATACCCTCATCAAATACTTCCTCAAATGTATTTGTTAACGGCAAATTATCCCACAATTGACCTATATCATTTAATATCTTCTTCCTTAATACTACTTGTTCTGCCTTATGCATCATTATTGTAAATATTAAATGAATACCATCCTTCGTCTTATCCTCCAATAAATTTATCTCACATTTCTCCAAAACATATACATTTATTACATCATTATCTTCTATCTTATACATCTCACTTAATTTTGTCGCATATTCTACTATCAAATCTATTATATGTTCTTTACTATGTTGACGACTCCTTATATTCGTCTCATATCTTAAATCTATATCAATTAATAATGGACCATCCTCTATCAATTGTTTCTCTGTTAAATATTCTTTATTCTTATTCTTGAATACATTATTATAATATAAATTCCAAAAATTATCATCATAATTTATATTATATAATCCACCATATATTCCCAAATTCTTATCCCCTATTCTTGTATGTGTAAATTTACTTCCTTTATCTACTTTACTTCTTTTTATTAAATCATCATATTTACCTGATGATAATGAATTACTATTTGATATATTATTCATTTTATTAGTTATATATATTATTATATTTTTATTTCAATTTTATAATATTTATAATATTTATAATATTTATTATTTTTAATTAAATATATATTTATTATTATATTATGTTTTATGGTTTTAACTAGACAAGCCATCATTAGAATTGCAAAAGATGTTAAATATATTATTAATAATCCTATTCAAAATATATTTTATAAACACGATCAAAATAATTTAACCTATGGTTATGCTCTTATTATCGGTAATAAAAATACACCTTACTCTTATGGAAATTACTTATTCCAATTCACATTTCCTGATAATTATCCATATGAACCACCAAAACTTAAATTCTTAACTAATGATGGATCTATGCGATTCCATCCTAATCTATATATTAATGGTAAAGTTTGTTTATCCATTATTAACACATGGAATGGTGAAGGATGGACTTCTTCTAATAATATTAATTCTATTTTATTAATACTATCATCCATCTTAGATAATAATTCATTAACTTATGAACCCGGTATCGACATTCAAAATATTAATGTTAAAAAATATAATCTACTTGTATCTTATAAAAATATTGAATATACTATCATCAAAATTATTAAATTTATTTATACTTTAGATGAAAACTATAATTATTCAAATATTAATGATAATACTATTATACTATTTAAAAATGAAATATTACAAAATTTCTTTAATAATTATAAAACTATTTATAATAATTTAGAAAATTTAAAAAATAATTCACATTATTATTTAACTAATAATAATAATAATAATCATATATATATTTCAACTTATTCCTTAAATTTTTTATTAGAATTTGATAAAATTAAAAAAGAACTAGATTTTTTAATTAATAAATATAATTTATTATAAAATTGATATAAAATTTATTATTTATATAAAATAGTATATATTAACTATGAAATTTTGTAATAATTGTTCTAATATGTATTATATTAAATTAGAAGGTGAAAATTGTAATACTATATTATACTATTGTAGAAATTGCGGCAATTCTAATAATAATTTAATGGAATTTAATAAATGTATTTTAAAAGAAAATATTACTAAAAATGATAATAAATATAATGTATCAATTAATAAATATACTAAATTAGATAATACATTGCCAAGAATTAATTATATTAAATGTCCTAATGAAAAATGTAAAAGTAATACTACTCAATTTGATGTAGCAAATAGAGAAATTATATATATTAGATACGATCATATCAATATGAAATATTTATATCTATGTTCTCATTGTGATACTACATGGAATACCGAAAAATAAAAAAAAAAAAAAACTAATTTTATTTATCTTATTTATATTTATTTTAAAATTGAATTATTATTTAATAAATATAAATAAATAATAACTATTATTATTATTATGGAACCCCCTAACGAAAATAATAATTTAGATATTAATGATAATGATGATGAAGAAGTATTATCTAATACTACTAATGACGATGAAGATAATATTCAAGATATAGAAAATATGTCACAAAATGAAGAAGACGATAACGAACATAATGATGATAATAATGATGATGATGATGATGATGATGATGATGATGATAATGATATTAATGATAATACAGAAATATCATATAATAATAACCAAAACAAAAAAGAAGATATTACAAAACAAAATATATACAAAAATTCTTTAATATTTAATGATGATTTAGAAAATAATGATTCTAATGAATTCTTAAAAAAATTCGATCAAGAAATTAAAAAAGATTTTATTTCTGATTTTCATCAAGAATGTTTAACTAAAAATTTAAATGAAATTAAACAATTACTTAATGTTATTAGAGATAAAGATAATATTATTATCGATCAACTACATAAAACTATCCCTATCTTAACAAAATATGAAAAAACTAAAATATTAGGTATTAGACTTAAACAATTAAATAATGGAAGTTTACCTTATGTTAAAGTTAAAGAAAATATTTTGGATAATTTTATTATAGCTAAAATTGAATTAAAACAAAAAAAATTACCATTTATTATTCAAAGACCTTTACCCAATAATACATTTGAATATTGGAAATTAGAAGATTTAGAAATTTTATAAAACAAAAAGACTAACGTCTACGTAAATTATCTTTATTATAACCAATTATATATTAACATCTCCATCTATTTCCACAATTTATACAAGTCACAAATGTAGTCATTGGCTCATCAGCACTACGTGTTTGTAATTGATAAAAAGTACATTTCTTCGATTTACATTTAAAACAAGTAAAATCATCTGTTGATGCTTCCACTTTAGGAGAAAATTTATTCTCATCTTTGATTTTTTTTTCCTCTAATAAATCATTCCATAAATCTGGTCTCATCTCCTCATGTCTCATAAATGCTAACTCATGTGCTTTTATTTCTTTATTTATTAACTTTTTAAATAATTCTTCATTCTTTATATTACATAAAATCATTTTCAATTTTTGTAAATAAATTATTACAAATAACTCATTATCCCACTTCTTTATTATATTATTTCTTTCACCTTCTTTTATACTATAATTATATATACCTTTTTCTAAATTTTTTGATATATTTTCATTATTTACTATACCATTTATCTTATCTATTATCTTAGATCTTAATTTATCTCCATCTTCTATTACTTGAACTAACCCACTACTCATTATTTATAATATTAACATAATTTTATATTAATATTATCAATTTTTATATTATTTTTATTTTTATATTATTCATCATCATCACTATACGAATATAATTCATAACTTAATTCAGAATTATAAGAATATTCTGAATTATTATCTATAGTATTCATTTTTTTTTCATCATTTAAATATACAGAGATATTTTTATCTTTATCTTTATCTTTATCTTTATTTTTATCTTTATCTATATTTTTTAAACTTATACTAGTACTTTCTACATCTAAATTTTCTACATTTTCTATATTTTCTATATTTTTTATATTTTCTATATTTTCTATATTTTTTATATTTTCTATATTTTCTATATTTTCTACATTCTCATTTAATTCAAAATATTCTAAAAAATTATCCTTATTTAAAGATATATATTTATCTTTATCATCTTTCATTAAAAATAAACTTTTGCCATAAATATTTATATTATTATTTTTAAATAATTCAAAACTATTTAATGAATTACTTAATCCTTTATTTTTACCCCATAATTCTATACTATTATTTTCTATTTTCCAAAATTTTATTCTTACAAAATCTGTTTTATTCTTAAAACTACATTTTTTATAAATATTTTCCTCTGATAAATTCTTTACTTTTACTTCATTTATTATATTATTATGTATAATTATACAATTTATCATTTATTATACTTTATTATTATAGTGTAATCTATTTAAGTTTTAATTTAAATATTATTTTTTACTAATTATATAAATGTTTTTATATATTATTTCTTGGACTATCATATATTTCATTTTAATTTTATTATTACACAATTTATATTTATATTTTCAAAAAAATTTAACCACTACTAAAACTAAAGATTATTATAACTTCCCTAATAAAGAATATAATAAAATTAATAATATATTAAATTCTAATAACAATACTAACAATACTAATAATACTAATAATACTAATAATAATAATAAAAACAATAAAAATAAAATTACTAATATATCTAGTAAAAATAATATTAATAATTATAGTGATATTGATTACAATTCTAATTCTAATAATCAATTTAATAATGATGCTAAGATTTTTCCTAACTATGATGTAAATTTATCTACTAAAAATATAGAAAATACTAATACTAATAATAAATTTGATATTCAAAATTTTAATAATAATTTTGAAAATAATAATATGAAAGGAGAATTAGAAGAATTCTTAAATAAATTAAATAATTAAATATATTTAGTTTTAAAACTACTTAAACATATAACTATAAACTATATTTAGGAACATCTTTCATTCCATTATTTTATTATTTTATTATTTATTTTTATAAAAACTGATATAAATATATTTAAAATTATAATTCTAAATATATTTATGAAACTTATACCTAGAGAAATTATAGAACCTATTCTTTATAGATATCCTAATAATATATCTATTAAGAACTTAAATATTTATAATAATAATAGTAATAATAAAATATTATTTAATAATGATGCTAAATATTTTATTCTTAAACCTAAAGGTAAACGCTCTTATCTATGGTTCACCTATATTGAAAAAAAATTAGTATGTATTTTGATATTTATTAATAATAAAAATATTAATGACCCATCTAATGAATTTTATGAATATCCTATTAAATTTAACAATAACATTTGCTACAATAATATTCTTCTTTTTGGATATTATTTTACTAACATTTTAGATAAAACTAAAACTAAAAATAACTATTTTATTATTGAAAATATATTCAATTACAACATTTATAATCACATTTTACAAAAAAATGATTATAATTATAATTACAATTATAAATTAGAACTATTTAACAAAATATTACCATATTTACATAATCAAAATAATTATTTTGTTAAATTACCTATCATTTTACAAAATTATGATTATTTATTCAAATTAATTTATAAACTTGATTATAATATATTTAGTATTTCTGCTTATACTAATAATAAATATTTAGGTTCTTATATATTTAGTAATAATAATAATAATAATAATATTACAGCTACGTTTAAAATTACACCATCAATTAATCAAGATTTATATAACTT
>MDSW01152769.1_pt1 | contig 15973 bp, 17 predicted proteins | sample 811171 | NCBI WGS metagenome assembly MDSW01 (sample SAMN05326641, study PRJNA326480) | marine metagenome | isolation source: seawater | place: Atlantic Ocean: North West | collected 2012
AAAATATCTCAAATCAATTAATGAAGATAAATTTGTTTTTTATATATTTAAATATAAACATAATCTTTCTTTGAAAATGATTACATTTGATATATTAAAAATTTTATTATGATGCAGAAATTATCACTACTTATTTTGTCTTTTTTGTTTTTAGTACTTTCTTCCTGTTATACTATTTCACATCCTCAACCATGTCCCGGTTTAGTTGATTTAGATATTACCGAAGAAAGCACGGCTTTAAATTATTAATTATTATTATTTTCTTTTCAATTGAGTACAACAATTTCGGATAATAGTGTTAAATGGACAAAAATTAATTTGCGTTCTTCAAAATTAGCAGAAGATATTAAGCTTAGTGATAATTCAGAAAAAAAAATTTTTAAGAAAAAACCTAATTGGTTGCGTGTTAAATTGCCAACAGGTGAAAATTTCCGAGACCTAAGAAAATTAGTTGATAAACATAAGTTACATACTATTTGTGAAAGTGGAAATTGTCCTAACATGGGTGAATGTTGGGGGGCAGGAACAGCTACTTTTATGATTTTAGGCAATATTTGTACAAGATCATGTGGTTTTTGTGCTGTTAATACGGGAAAACCACAGCCTGTTAATTGGTCTGAACCTGAACGAGTTGCAGAATCAGTTAAATTAATGAATGTTAAGCATTGTGTTATTACTTCTGTAGACAGAGATGATTTAGAAGACGGAGGTGTTTCCATGTGGCTAAATACAATTAATGCAGTTCGAAGATTATCTCCAACTACTACTTTAGAGACATTGATACCTGACTTTAAAGGGCAAAAAGACTTGATTAAAAAAATTGCTATTATTCACCCTGAAGTTGTCTCTCATAATATGGAGACGGTTCAACGTCTTACTAGACATGTTAGGATCCAAGCTAAATATGATCGAAGTTTGTTTGTTTTAGATACTTTAAAAAAAGAAGGGGTTAAAAGAACAAAATCTGGTATAATGTTAGGATTAGGTGAGACAAAGGAAGAAGTCATTAGTTCAATGCAAGACTTAAGAAAAGTTAATGTAGATATTTTAACATTAGGTCAATACTTGCAGCCTACTAAAAAACATATACCTGTTGATAGGTTTGTTACTCCAGATGAATTTAAAGAGCTTAAGACACAGGGTCTTAATATGGGTTTTAAATATGTTGAATCTGGTCCACTTGTTAGATCATCATATCATGCTGAAAAACATTTATTTTAGTTAAATGAAGAAAATTGCTATTAACGGATTTGGTCGAATTGGCCGAGTTTTATTTAGAATTCTGAGCCAAAGAAATGATTGTAAGGTATTGGTGATTAATGATATTTCTAGTCCAAAAGTTTTAAGTCACTTATTGAAATATGACTCAATTCATGGTAAAATGTCATCAGATATTGATTTTGGTGATGGATACCTTGATTTTGATGGTCAAAAAATTACTATTTTGAATAACCCAAATCTATCTTCCTTAGATTGGCATCAGTTTGATATTGATGTTGTTTTTGAATGTACCGGTTTGTTTAAAAAAACAAGCGATCTTCAAAAGCATCTTAATGCAGGTGCTAAAAAAGTAATACTATCTGCTCCTCCTTTGGATAGTAGTGTTCCTATGGTTGTTGTTGGGGTCAATGATGATATTATAACTCCCTCCATGCAAATGATATCTAATGCATCATGTACAACTAATTGTGCAGCCCCTATGATTAAGGTTCTAAATGATAATTTTAACGTGCAAAGTGCGTATGTTACAACCGTACACTCATATACTTCTGATCAGAATTTGCATGATGGTGTGCATTCTGATCTTAGACGCGCAAGATCTGCCGCAAAATCTATTATACCAACGACTACAGGTGCTGCTAAAGCTTTATCATATATTTTTCCAGAAATCAAATTAGGTGGATGTGGTATCAGGGTTCCTGTTTCCAATTGTTCTTTAACAGATATTACGTGTGTTGTAAATGAAAATACTAATATAGAATTAGTAAATAGTACATTTAAAAAATCATCTGAAAGGAACATGAAAAATATTATAGAGTATAATGTAGATCCTATTGTTTCTGTTGATGTAACTTCGAGTTCTTATTCTTGTATATTTGACTCATTATTGACATATGTTTCTGGCAATACGATTAAAATCGTTGGTTGGTACGATAATGAATACGGTTATTGTTCAAGGTTAGCTGATTTATTATGTAAAATTACTTAAAGCTCCTTTTTGATAATATAGAATCCTTCTGTACCTTTTTCTTGATATAATGGCATTAATATGTATCCATCAATAGGTGCTGCTACCTTGCCATTTATGTCTTCTGCAATTATTTGGTTTTTTTGAATTTTTTCAAAGTTTTGAATATTAGGATGCATTAAAAAATGATCATTTTGAGTAATTTTATGTATGTATTTTACAGAATATTTGCCTTTTGTTTTTTTTGAAAAAGACTTCATAGCTGAAAAGTTTTTTTCGACATGTTTTGGAATACTTTTTTTGTTAATAAAATTGGTTTTTGTTAATAGTTTCCAAATCCCCGCTTCATGATTATTAATTGATGCAGGGTCACCAATCGCACCACCTTCAAACACAATGCTATTAATTTTTTGTTCGTGATAATAATTTGAGAATGAACCTTTGACTTTTGAAAATAAATTAGATATAACAGGGACATTTAAATGTTTGGCAATCTGTTCTTCTTTTTTATTATTAACGATTGTAAAAACACCACTTGGAGAAGATGTGTTATGTAAGTCAATGATGGAGATATTTTTTTTAGATTTTTTGATTATTATTTGATTAATTAAACTTTTAAGAACTAATAATTCTTTTTTTTCTGAAACAAGATTATTGGATTTGCTATTAATAATTTTTGTAGACCACATTCTATTCAAGTCACTTTCAATATATCTGGCATTAACTTTTAATGCATTAAGATTGCCAATTAAACCAATAATTGTTCCATCTACCTTAGTGTTATTTTGTTCAATTTCACGAAAAAACTTTTTTAATGCAATAACTCCTGAATTTTCATTACCGTGTATTGCTGCAACAAAAATCATAGTTCTTTTTGTATTACTATGGTAATTGCCTATGACTCTCTCGTAATTATTGAGAATATTTTTTATAGATTGATTACTTTCTTCATGGATTTCATATTGAAGTAAGTGTTTTTTTTGTATTATTCCAATAAATAGTTTGTTCTCAGCGACAGGCAATATATTTATGGAATGTTTTTCCATTACATTTAAAGCATCTTCAATTGTTCCTTCGGGCTTTATTGTAATTGGGTTTTTTTTCATAATTTTTTTAATTTGAATAGAAGTTTTTTCATCAGCATATTTTTTGTTATTAAAAATTTCACCATCTAGTAGGCCTGTGATTTGGCCTTTGTCATTTACTACAGTCATGTAGTCTTTTTTAGACCAGCTATTAATTTGGTATGCAAGAGAAAAAACATCATTCTCATTAATAGAACTTATATCTCTATCCATACATTCTTCAATTAATAGTTTTGAGGGATTATTTATTACTACACTATTTTTTGGTTTTTCCCAGTTGTGAACAGGTGTATTGTTTTGTTGATTCCTGATGATCTCAGATGTGATTGTTGTTAAAGCATTTTGTTTTGAAAACTTTGAATTTAAAGTGTCAAATGAGTCAATTATCCACCTTGAACCATTTTGTCTTGTAGATGTTCTCTCTTTAATGATATTTAAATACTTTTCAATATCCTTGGGTTTTATGTTAATACTGGATAGTCCTATTGCAGCTTTTGGTATAAGTTCGTTTAAAATTAATTTTCTTGCTTCTATCCTTTTTCCTCCAAACCATTTAAAAGTAGCATCAATTCCTTGTTGTGCTGCACTATAAAAATTAATTCTTGCGTCATCAAACTTCATTAACTTATTTATGTTTTCAATGTCACTATTTTTATAAAACATTAGTAAACCTAGCCAAAAAGCTGAGTTTGCAACTTCGTCAACTATTGTTGGTCCAGATGGTAGCATCCTATTTTCTATTCTAATACTAGGTTTTTTTTGGTAAATACCATAGCATGGTCTATTCCATCGGTAAACAGTTGAGTTATGTAGAGTTAGAGCATCCAGTTCAGGTAACTGTCTGTTAATTTTAGATTTATTTTTTTGGCTAAAAGATTTTAATAGAATTTTATATCTAGTAATGTCTTCTTTGAAAATTTCAATTAATGATTTTTGCAGCCAATTATTCCCAAATGTAACCCTTGGTAAACTCTCTAAGTGATAGTTTCCTATAATTCTAGTGTCAGTAGCTTGTTGAAAAACTGCGATCCTTGTTTCATTCCATAGTCTTTTACCAAACAACATAGGGGAATTTACGCTTGTTGCTAAAACAGGTGCTGCAATCAATTGTGCAAAATTATACATTTTGTGAAATATTTTAGGGGCTATTTGTAGATGAAATTGAAAGCCTGTATTGCATCCTTCAATTAGAGGTGAGTCATGTTGAAAGATTAATTCGTCCATGCCAGAGATTCGAATTTTATATTTTTGACCTCGATATTTGCTGATGGCATTACATAAATCAAAATATCTTGGATTATCTGTAATGTTGTCAAATCGCAAGTCGTGTTTTCTAACAGTTGGAAGAATTCCAGTTAGGATGATATCTGCATTGTGTTTTTGAGCTTCTTTTCTTGCAATATTCATTTTTTGGATTAGAACTTCTTCCATTTTTCTAAGTGCATTTGCTCCAAGGTCAATAGGATCAATGTTAAGTTCCATATTGAATTTTGCAATTTCTGCAACAAATCCTTGATCTTTCAACTTTTTAAGTACTTGTTTGTTGATAGGATTTGGTCTAAAGTTGTCGTCTATTAGGCAAAATTCTTGCTCAGCGCCAATTCTGTCATAATCTTCCAGGATGTTTTCAGAGATTAATTGTTCTAGTAATTCAATATCACGTGTCAATTGATTAATAAATATGGATTCGTTAGTTTGATATTGTGATTTTAGCATGGCTTAAAAATAATAAAGTGTTTCTAGTTTTTCAATGTTGAATATTTTTTTCAACTTTTAGCATTTCTATTATCATCTGATTTTGGTATTCACAATTTATAACATCATAATTACTCTCTTTTAAATGTAGTATATATAACCCTCCAACATTTGCCGAATAAAACTTTTCTAATATGTATTTATACATTGATAATTGAAGTCTATATTTATTATAATTGCAATCCTCAATTTCAGTTGTTGGATATTTTAACCCTTTTTTATATCCAGATTTTTTAATGGCTAAATTTGTTTTCCAATCAACTAAATATATTTGATGTTTTTTTTTATTATAAATCAATAGGTCAATAGTACCAGCAATTTGCAGTTTTTCAGAGCAAATTTTTATTTCTGGAAACAAATAATTATCTGTATTAGGAATGCATTTTTCTTTTAAAAAAGAAATCCCTTGTTTGGATTTTTCGTCTAATAGATCTATGTTTTGATTGTAATTTTTTGATAGTAAAAAATGTTCAATTTGTTGATGAATAATAGTGCCACGATCTCGTCTTTCTTTCCAGTCATTTAAAATGTCTTCAATGGACATTTGTGCATATTTTTTAGTTTGAATTAATTTTCGAGCGATTTTCCCTTCATTAAATTCTTGAAAAAAAACACCAATAAATTCAGTTACACTTTGAAATTCTAAGCTAGAATTAGACATTGTATATGTATGGCTTTCTTCTTCTAGTTTAATTTTATGATGCGTTTCAATAATAGATTTATACATTAGTATTTAATTTTATAAATTGCATGCCAGCAATTTGAATAGTATGCTCAGATATTTTTACTTTAAATATACATTGTTAATTTGGTTTAGTCTTTCTTTCAATCTTATTTCTCAAAATGACTCATCTTATCTATATATTGATAATATTTTTTTAAATGAAGTTGTATTGACATCAGATCATACTGATTTTAACGCAAAAGATTTTTTTTTATTAAAAAGAAGAGTTTTAAAGGTTTATCCTTATGTTGATACTATTGTGCAAATTATGTCAGAAACGGATAGTATTTTAAATACAATAAATAAAAAAAGATTATCGAACAAGTATTCTAGACGTATTCAAAAAGAGTTAATTAATCAGTTTAGTCAAAAAATAACGCAATTATCTAGGAAAGAAGGTCTCATTCTTTCAAAACTTCTATATCGTCAGTTTCAATATTCAGCGTATGAACTTATAAAAAAGTACAGAGGACCTTTTCAAGCCTTCTTTTGGCAAAAAATTTCTAGAATATATGACGGTAATTTAAAATCAGAGTATTCGCCTTATACAAATCAGGAGGATATATATATAGAATTAATTATTAATAAGTATATAGATCAATAAATTTTATAAAAATCTATTATTGATAGTTTTTTCTTTTATTCCTAATGAGTAATCATAGAATCCTATTTTTGTTTTTACGCCTAATTCGCCTGCGGTTACCATTTTTTCAAGTATTGTATTGGGTTTGTATTTTTCATTCTTAAAACCATCATATAATACGTTCAGAATTGATAGACAAACATCTAATCCAATGAAGTCTGCGAGTTGTAGTGGTCCCATTGGGTGAGACATTCCGAGGATCATTACTGTATCAATTTCTTTAACTCCGGAGACATTGTCCGTTAATGTGTGAATAGCCTCATTTATCATAGGTAAAAGAATCCGATTAGCCACAAAACCAGGAGCATCATTTACTAATACAGGTATTTTACCTAAATCTTGGGATAAGGACATGATTTTTTCATATGTTTCTGTACTCGTTGAGTTACTTTTTATTACCTCAACTAATTTCATAATTGGAACTGGATTCATAAAGTGCATTCCAATAACTTTATCTTTTCTATTTGTCGATTTACCAATTTTTTCAATTGAAATTGATGACGTATTACTAGCTAGTATTGTAGATTTTTTACATAATTGATCTAGCTCTTGAAATATTTTCATCTTTACTGTTTCTGTTTCAGTTACCGCCTCTATTACTAAGTCACTATTTTTTACACAACTTGACATTTGGGTATGGAATGATATTAGTGATAGGATTTGTACCTTTTGCTTAGAGGTAATAATTTCTTTTTTAATCATTCGATCTAGATTGTTGGAAATATTTTTCTTAGCAGCGTTTAAAATTTCAGATGATAAGTCAACTAAATTTACTTTAAAACCTTTTTGAGCAAAACAATGAGTAATACCATTTCCCATTGTTCCTCCTCCAATAACTGTTATTTCTTTCATGACATCTAATTTTAATTATTTTTTATTTTCCTCTTCCTTGTAAAACTATAAATATAGTCCATATCAGAACTTGAATATCATGGAATAAGGATAAATTATAAAGATATATTATATCATATCTTAGTCTTTTTATCATTTCGTCTATGTTTTCAGCATATCCAAATTTTACCATCCCCCATGATGTTATTCCAGGTTTTACCTTATATATTAACTTGTAGTGTGGAGCCGTTAATAGTATTTTATTTGCAAAAAAAGCTCTCTCGGGTCTTGGGCCAACTATTGACATTTCTCCAATTAGAACGTTGTAAAATTGTGGCAGTTCATCTAGTCTATATTTTCTCATGATTTTACCCCATGGTGTTATTCGCGTATCTTTTGAACTTGATAATAAAGGGGTCTTGCTTTCAGCATTTGTATACATTGATCTAAATTTAATAATATTAAATGTAGTTTTTTTGTATCCTAGTCGTTTCTGAAAATAAAATACAGGACCAGAAGATGAGAGTTTAACCATTATTGATATGAAAACAAATAATGGAGAAAGAATTAAAAGGGCAATAGCAGATGTTATAATATCAGTTAATCTTTTTACAACATATTGAAAAAATGGCATTTGAATTTTTGGAATCTCAATTAAAGAAATACTGAAAAAAGATTGTGGTTTTATTTTTCCTAAAAAAACATCAGATAAATTAGGTGATATTTTAGTAATTATGTTATGGTATGCTAGTGCATGCATAATTTGACTAGTATCATTAGTGTTGTTGTCAAATGTAATAATTGCTTCTTCTATTGGGTATTTTTTTATTATTTTTTCTAATTCATGTATGTGTCCTAGGTTTTGTATTTCAACCTCATCTATTGCCTTGTTCTCAGTGTTTATATATCCAATAAAATCATGCCCCATGGATCTAGACATGTTATCTAGCATATTAAATGTTTTAATGATAGATTTAGTATTGCCAATTAAAATTGTTGAAAATTGAACTTTCTTATTTTGTATTTTATGCACCATGTGACTTGTCAATATGTATCTTTCTATGAAAGTTGTTGAAAAGTGTAGAGTTGTTAAAATTAATAATGCATTATAGTAGGACTTGTAATTTGAGTAATTTTCAATATCATCTATAATTAAGAAAAAGAAGATTAGTATAGAACCTAAAATTGATTGTATGGCAGTTCTATATAATTCATTAAGTCTTGAAACTCTTCGAACTTCAATATAGTTTCCTGAACATATATATATTAGAATCCAAAAAAATGCTACTGCAATTGTTCCGTAGATTAAGGTTTCAGATATTTCAAATACTGATTCTTCAATAATTATTTTTCTGTATACAAAAAATAACACCCAAGATATTCCTCCGGCTATGAAGTCTGATAAAATCCTCTTTAATCTTTCTAGTCTTATCAATTGGATACTAAATTTAAATTATCTAAATATACTGCATTAACTACTTGATTTTCGTCATAAAATCCTTCAAAATAAATTTTATACTGAGAGTTTTTGTTTCCCATATTAATCAGAGGAGCTAGGTCTAAATATGTTTTTTTCCACTCATCGGATGCATATAATTGAATTAATTCTTGCTTTTGATCAGATACGTTTGGTATGTTGCTAATGATCATTAATCCGACATTAAATTGAATGCTTGATTTAAAATTTAACTCTAAAAATGTGTTGTCTGATAGGTTTAATGCTTCAGTATTGGTTATATGGAAATAATCATTTGATTGTTCTAAAAATATCCCTAGGCTTTTTTCTCCTTGCAAAACAACTTGACTTTGTGTGATGGGCATTGTGTCACTTAGTAGTGAAGCTGCAAGTATATTGTTTCCATTTTCAAATTGACTTTCAGGTTGTGTAAAATATAGATTTGTTTGTTCGGTATATGAAGTAGATGGGGTAAGGTGAATTATTGCATCTTTTTCTAGTATTGTATCAATTTCAAATCTCTCGTAATAAGGGTATTTGATTCGTGTTGCAGATATTCCATTCACTTTGATTCCTGGGTATATAATGAATGAGTGTGCATTATTCTCTGTTTCATTATTTAATATGGGAATTCTAAATGGTATTTCAAAAGCTCCTAAATTTTGGTTATCCATTGTTACCCATGCATCAGTTATTTGAGCATTCTCGTTATTAAGTACATTGTTTTGATAGTAGTTAAATTGTGTAATTTCTATATAAGAGGGGATTTCAGCAATTAAATTATCGTTACAAGATATATTTAGGCATGTAAAGATGGTGGAAATTGTGATTGTCATTATTTTTGCAATTATTCCTTTCATGTTTGATTGATTTTATGTTCGATGTCTATTGCGACATTAACAGCGTGGCAAGCTTCTGTTAATCCAACCAATGGTTTTTTTTGATTTTTTATTTTCTGATAAAAGTCGATTAATTCTTCTTTTAATGGATTTATATTATCTGAGTATTGTTGCGTTTTTTGTCTATTTTTTGTTATGATTTTTTTCTTTCTTTTAAGCAAATCTATCTCAACTTTTTTATCTTCACAAGCAATCTTCATTGTCCTTACACTATTAGAACTTGTAGTTCTTTTTACAGCTAATTTTGCTTGAGTTCCATTGTCAAATATTAGTGTGCATTCTATGTGATTAAGTGGCTTTTTTTTATCATCACTAAAAGCTTGTATTTTTTTTATATTAGATTTAGTCATCTGTGTAATTAAATCAATGTCGTGAATCATTAAATCTAACGTAATAGATGTGTTTTTATTTCGATGATTTAGTATGCCAACTCTTTTAGATTCAATTGTCTTGATATTACTGATTTTTTGTAACTCATCCATTATTGTAGGGTTATACCTCTCCACATGACCAACTTGAATAATAGGTTTATAATTTTTTAATTCTTTAATAAGAGATTTGCTTTCATCCTTCGAAGAGCAGATAGGTTTTTCGATAAACATATGCTTATTGTAATGAGCAATTTTTTTAATCAAATTATAATGTGTACTTGTTTCACTGACAATGTCTAGAGCGTCACATTCCTTGATGAGTTCTTCTTTATTTTTATATGACTTGATTTTGAACTCGTTTTCAATGGTTTGTGATAATTCTATATTTGGGTCAAAAAAACCTACAATATTAAATGACTTTATGCTTTTTAGGACATGTATGTGTTTTTGCCCAAAACTGCCAACTCCAAAAATCCCAATATTCATTGTTAATATATTGTTATTTATAATGTTGAGTAAAAGTAGTTTATTTTTATATTTAACACACTAACTAATTGTTTAAAGTTTTCATGATTGATAATTTAAGGCACCAGGGTTTAAGGAAAAGGATGATAGATTACTTGTCAGTTAAGCGCGGTATAGATAGTGATTCTGTTTTGAAAGCTATGATGAATGTTCCAAGACATCTTTTTTTAGAGTCTTCTTTTTTAGAATTCGCTTATGAAGACAAGGCTTTTCCAATTGGAAGTCAGCAGACAATATCAAGTGTATATACTGTTGCGTTTCAAACACAACTTTTAAACTTAGCCCCTGGAGAAAAAGTACTTGAGATAGGAACAGGATCAGGCTATCAGACAGCAGTATTAACTCAGTGTAATGTTGAAGTGTATTCTATTGAGAGACATCACAATTTGTATAAAACTGCAAAAACATTATTATCTATGTTGAATTATCGGGCTAACTTGTTTCATGGCGATGGGCATCTTGGTCTTAGTCGGTTAGCTCCTTTTGATAAGATATTGGTGACTTGTGGTGCCGTAGAAGTTCCTCCTTTATTGCTGGAACAGTTAAGACTAGGTGGAGAGATGGTGATTCCAATTGGCTTTAAAAACCAAATAATGACACTGTTTTCGAAGGATTTAGATGGTAATATCAAAAAAAAAGAATACCATAATTTCCAATTTGTACCCATGTTAAGAGACAAGGAGTAACAGATATGAAAACGTCTCTTTGCGGCACCTTTTTAACACTCTTATGTTAGTAGAAAAGAACCTTAAGTTTTTCATACCAATGCAATACAGTATTATATTTGTGCCATTAATCATAAAAAAATTTAATTATGAGAAATTTAATTATTGTATGTGCACTTATGTTTAGTGCTTTAACTTTTGGTCAAATGTCGTTTAGTATAACGAACCTTGACTTAGCGAACCCAATGGGTGCTGAAGCAGATGCGAATATCGGATGGTTTATGACTGATGATATTTTAGTTTCTTTCGGTATGAGAGATTGGGAAGACTTTGATCTTAGCGCAAGATATTACACAGGTATGATGGGTAATATGTTCTTTGAAGCTAATACTGAAGCAAGGGATAATGCGGCAGGCGATGGTTCTGATTACACAATCGGAGCTGCTGTTGGCTGGACAAAGGCCCTTGGTATTTGGAAGCTACAGTTTGAACCAATGATCGTGTTAGATAATATTCAAGATTTCACACCTCACTTAGCTTGGGGATTAAGATTTAATCTGTAAACATCTACACAACTTTAATAAAAAGGGGCTTTTTGCCCCTTTTTTTTGTATTAACAATCTAATGTTTGTATATATATTCTTAACATCACTTCTTGTTTATTAATTTTTTCGATTTTTGAATCATTAATTAATTAAAAAAAAAATATATTATGAAAAAGTTAACTTTATTTGCTGTAGCATCTTTGATTACAGCTTTTTCTTTTGCTCAGGGTAATGCTGGGCAATTTTCTTTTGGTGCAGGAGGTGACTTTACTGCTCCAGATGCAAATGCTAATATTGGTTATTTTGCATTAGATGGCTTAATGTTGAGCTTTGATTTTAGTATGGGAATGGAATATAGAGAGGCTAGTTGTGATGGTGCTGACCCCGCAGAATGTAATGATAAAATTAAACATGAGGGTGATGTTGAATGGGGAGGTTCTATACGCTACTATGGCAAAGATAATTTATTTATTGAAGCAGGTTTACATACAAACGGTGAAGATAATTTAGACACATTTTTTGCTGGAGGCGTGTCTTTAGAATTAGGATTTGATGGTAGATTATGGTTTGAGCCTATGATACGATATGATATGCCTGGCACTGATGTGAGCCCTATGGGAACAAATGATTCTCAACCGCATTTAGGTTTAGATTGGGCTTTTAGATATACTTTTTAAAATATAAAAGATATATGTATAAAAAAAAGGGCTCGAAAACAGCCCTTTTTTTATACATATTAACATGCGGGTGTTTGTATTTTTATGTTATTAATATTAATAGAGGTTTTTTTTTTTTCAAATTTGCTTACAGATATAATCGCTACTCAATCTTTGTATTGAATATTAAGGGAGATTCATTTCTCCCTTTTTTTTTGATTCATTTCTCGTTTAGCATCTTTTGCTTTTAGTGATTCTCTTTTGTCATATGTTTTTTTTCCCTTTGCAACAGATATTTCGACTTTTGCTAACCCCTTCTCGTTAATCACCATTTTAGTCGGAATTAAAGACATTCCTTTCTCATCTATTTTTCTTTTTATCTTTTTAATCTCAATTTTATTCAGTAGTAGTTTTCGTGTTCTTTTAGGTTGATATGCTTCTTCTTGACTGAATTTATACTGAATAATATCTAAATTTTTTAACCAAACTTCTTCGTTCTCAAAAATACAATAAGAGTCTATTATGTTTACTTGTTTTGCTCTAATAGATTTGATTTCAGAACCTTTAAGTTGAATGCCGCATAAAAAACGATCAGATAAGATATAGGAAAAGGAAGCTTTTTTATTTGTAGCAATTATTTTAATCTTGGAAGTCATTTTTTAACCTAAAGAAACATCAAGTATCATCATTACAATAAAACCTAATATGAGTCCCATTGTTGCAAGGTCTGTGTTTCCTCCACTTTGACTTTCGGGAATAACTTCTTCGACTACAATAAATATCATTGCGCCGGCTGCAAAGGCTAGTGCGTAAGGTAGAATAGGGTAAATAGATATTACTATGGCCGCGCCAATTACGGCAAAGATAGGTTCTACTATAGCAGATAATTGCCCCCACTGCCATGATTTAAATTTACTTAAACCATGTCTTCTTAGTGGCATAGATACTGCAAATCCTTCCGGTGCATTTTGTATACCCATTCCAATTGCAAGTGCAATGGCTCCTCCCAATTCCATTCCTATATCCATGCTATGTGCTAAAGCACCAAATGCAACACCAACTGCTAATCCTTCCGGAATGTTATGTATTGCAATTGCTAAAACAAGTAATTCAGTTTTTTTTAAATTACTTTTTGGGCCTTCTGCATTTTCAATTTTTTCGAATAGGTGTAGATGTGGTATTTTTTTATCTAAAAAGTATAAAAATAATGCGCCTAGCAAAAAACCTGTTGCTGGAGCAAACCATATTGGTAAATTTGTTATGCCAAGTTCTTGTTGAGTTTCTACTGCTGCAATGGCAGGTGATAGTAAAGACCAAAAGCTAGCTGCGATCATTACACCTCCGGTAAACCCCAAACACATGTCAAGTGTTTTTCTGTCGGTAGATTTAAAAAAAAACACAAGTCCAGCTCCAAGAGCGGTTAATATCCATGTAAATAATCCTCCAACAAAAGCCTGTAGTATGGGATTTTCAAGTTGTATAAAAAAATCTTTTAAATAGTGCGCTATATTTTCCAATGTTTTTTTATTTTTTAATTTAGATGTAAATTTAATGCATTATGTTATGTTAAAGTTATTATTTTATATTTTTTTTTCTGGTCTTTCTTCTTTAAATCAAATTTTCTTGCCACGTTTTAGTGGGAAAAATTTACAAAACTTTAATGCTTTCCAGATTGGAATACTGGGATATAAGTATTGGGTTACTAAAAATTATCTTAAGTATAGAAAATGAACAAAATACTCCATACTCAATTAACAAAAATGCTCAAAATAGATTTTCCTATTATTCAAGCACCTATGTTTTTGGTGTCAAATGTCAGCATGGCTATAGAAGCTGCTAATTCTGGAATTACTGGATGTATCCCTGCTTTAAATTATCGTACTATTGAAGACCTTCGTCAAGCTATTATTAATGTTCAGACTAATTGCGATGGTCCTCTTGGCATTAATTTAATTGTCAATAAATTTAACAACTCAATGATGCAGCAGTTAGATGTTTGTGTAGAGTTGGGGGTTGATTATATTATAACATCCTTAGGTAATCCAAAGTCTACAATTGATACATGTAGGCCAAAAGGGATAAAAGTTTTTTGTGATGTTGTTGATTTAGAACAGGCTAAAAAAGTTGAGTCCCTTGGGGCAGATGCTATCATTGCTGTTAATAATCAAGCAGGGGGGCACCTGGGGCCAATGTCTCCTGAATATTTAATTCCATTATTGGTTGATAATTGTAGTATTCCAGTAATTTCTGCAGGAGGTGTTTCAAATGGAGATCAGCTGGCTAAAATTTTAAAATTAGGGGCCTGTGGTGTTTCTGTAGGTACTCCATTTATTGCTACTCATGAAGCAGAAGTTTCTGAGGAGTACAAACAAGCTATTGTTGACTACGGAGCTAAAGATATTGTTGTTACTGATAGAATTAGTGGATCGAAGTGTACGATTATTAATACACCTTATGTTCAGGGAATAAGTTTAAAAGCAAATTGGATAGAGCGATTCTTGTTTAAGAATAAATGGGTGAAAAAGTATTTTAAAATGCTGAGATGGTTTATGGGGACACGAATGTTTAAAAAATCAGCTTTACAAGCAACATATAAAAGTGTTTGGTGTGCTGGTCCTTCTCTTGAGGGAGTTTATTCGATTCGACATGTTTCTCAAGTTGTGGCAGATATTTTAAGGCCATTTATGAGCGAGGGTGATAATTAACAATCTCTTGTCTTAGGTAATCGGTGTTTAGGTGAGTGTATATTTCAGTAGTTGTAATGTTTGTGTGACCAAGCATTTCTTGTACTACTCTTAAGTCTGCTCCACCTTCAACTAAGTGCGTGGCAAAAGAATGTCTAAAGGTGTGTGGGCTTACATTTTTATTGTTTAGTACTTTTTTGCTCAGATTCTTTACTATATTAAAAATCATAACTCTTGATATTTTATTGCCACGTCTATTTAAAAATAGAATATCTGTTGCATTTTTATTAATATTTTGTTTCGCTCGAATATGTTCAATGTAATACTTGAAGTATCTTTTTAAAGATTTACTTAATGGCACAATACGTTGTTTGTTACCTTTTCCTGTTACTTGTATAATGTCCTCATGAAATAATATATTAGATATTTTCAATGATGTTAGTTCAGAGACTCTAAGTCCGCATGAATATAGGCATTCAATAATTGCTCTGTTTCTTTCTCCGTGATCTTTACTGAGATCTATTGCAGTAATTATGTCATCAACTTCCTGTATTGTCAATGTAGTTGGTATTGTAGATCCGATTTTTGGAGTATGAATTTGTTCACAAGGATCATTTGCTAATAAATTTTCAAAAATTAAAAAATTATAAAAACTTCTAATACTTGACAATATACGTGCTTGAGATCTGGCACTAATATTATGATCATTAATATGATTAATGTATTCTAAAATATTTTTTCTCTTGATTTCTAGAGGAGGTGTTTTATAGTTGTATTTTTTAAATTGAGTTATATCTCTCATGTAGGACTCTACACTATTCTTTGAAAGGTTTCTTTCAAGAGCAATGTAGCTGTAGTAATTATTTAAACTTGTTTCCCAAACCATGTTAAATAAATTTATTTATGATAAATTTATAACAATGAAAGTTATTATCATCAACGGACC
>MDSW01101113.1_pt1 | contig 15972 bp, 7 predicted proteins | sample 811171 | NCBI WGS metagenome assembly MDSW01 (sample SAMN05326641, study PRJNA326480) | marine metagenome | isolation source: seawater | place: Atlantic Ocean: North West | collected 2012
AAAGTAAACGTATCAGATTGATAGCTCCATGATGAGGGTTCATCAGGCATTGAAAGTAAAGGATTCATCATAGGAGTTTCAACATCACCTGCAGCACCACCATCGGCAGGGAAAACTGAAATATTCATAGTATAATCCGGTATATTAGATAGAGTTGATGAACAGTAATAACATGCTACTTGTAATGCTATTACACCGCCTAATAAATCCATATTTGTGTTACAACTACCGTAAGAATATACGGCGTCGCAACCTGGATCAGCAGAAGTTGAGAATGTTATCGAAGAAGTACCAGCTGGTGCATTATATCCATACATCCAACCAGATGACCAATAGGTCATAGCATCTATTTCTCCAATCGCCCCCATGAAAGCCATAGTAGAACCATTCCAAGAGATTGTAAATGATACAGCATATCCTGGTTGCATATCAAGTTGATATACATCTCTACCATCTTCTGTATTGTAAGCATAACCTGATGCATTTATTTGACCAGGATAAGAATTAGTTTCAACACCATCAATCCAATCAAAATCTTCTGTCAGATTAATCTGATCGTTGGGAGATACTCCAGAGTCGTATCCTCTGCATGCATCCGCACCAAGACATGGGCTTGGAGGGGCAAATGCAGCATCGCGATTTTCCTGAAGTTCTGCTGGGTCTATTTGTGCACTCAGCAGAGGCAGACAGGCAGCGGCAATCATTAGCAGGGCTAGGCTTAACGAACGGGTGGTTTGTTTGTTCATGGGCGTCACTATCTTACATGAGACCTTGTATTTGCTATAAAGTTACTCATAGATGCTCACTTTTGGTTAGGTTCCGGTATACTACCATAAAATTAGTTTATGTTTATTTATACGGAAGTTTTTTTCATAAAACAGTAAAATATTTAATAAATTATTCTTTAAAACGGAAATCATCTTCAAAGAAAATTTACATAAAAGTAGATAAAAAAAATAAATGAAGTGTAAAAAGTGCACTTGATTATAAATGGTATAATTGTGGAGAAAGAAAAATCCATTTCCTTTATAAGAGAACATGTCAATACCCAAATTCGTAAATAATTAATCTTCAGGAATCCATTCTTCTTTAGAATGATCCCATAGCCATCCCGGGTATTCATCAAATTTTTCTAATTTTATCTCATTCTTTGATCCTGGTTCAGAATTATTATCTTCGATATTAATTTCTAGATTGTCAGGATTTATTTTATTATTCTCATCGATTTCTAAATCGATATTGAAATCAGTATATTTATCATCATTATGGATATTTTTTTCGGATATACTTGTTTTTCTTGTTAATAATAAGGAAATTATACTAACTATAGCTACAATAAAAACAAAAACAGGTATTATAATATTAGTATTTAATTTAATTTTATCCAGTATTGTTAGTGGGTATTTATTATCTCCTAAACCATCGCCATTCAAGTCTTCCCATTCAGTGCCATCTTTGGGAAAAATATCATTTATATCTATAATTCCATCTGAATCATCATCTGGATCAATTAAATCGCAAGTCATATCAGAATCTGTATCGGTTGGTGTCGAAGTGGCATCTAATGGATCAGATGTACAAATTAGTTCAGCAGAATCTGGCCAATCATCCCCATCTGCATCAGTATCTAGATTGTCCCCTATTCCATCTGCATCGATATCAGACCATTCAGTAGGATTATACGGAAATTCATCCATAATATCTGCAATTGAATCATCATCATCATCTAAATCCATTGAGTCGCATATATTATCAGAATCATAATCGAGAGGGAACGAATTGATGTCCAATGGATCTGAACCACAGATTGGTTCATCAGTATCACTCCAAGAATCACCATCGTCATCTGTATCTTGTCTATCACCAATTCCATCTAAATCTAAATCAGACCATTCCATAGCATCGAAAGGAAATAAATCAGATTCATCTAAAACTCCATCATCATCATCATCAGAGTCCATCTTGTCACAGGATAAATCACCATCGAAATCTAATGGCCTAGAACTGAAGTCTAATGAATTAGATTCGCAAAATATTTCTATATCATCTAGCCAACCATCATTATCGTCATCGGAATCCGAATTATCACCGATTCCGTCCTCATCATAATCAACCCATTCTGTTACATCCAAAGGGAATATATCATAAAAATCTGGATAGCCATCATTATCATCATCGGTATCGGCATTGTCTCCAATACCATCATCATCAGTATCCAATTGTTCAGTTGAGTCTAATGGTGAGGAATCAATATCATTAGGAGTGCCATCACCATCCATGTCATCATCTAATTCATCACACGTTCCATCATCATCAGTGTCTTGAGGAATTATGGAGGAGAGAAGTGGATTAGAAAGGCAGTCTAACTCCAATTCATCTTGATACCCATCATCATCATCATCAGGGTCAGCATTATCGCCTATTCCGTCATAATCTGTATCTAGCCATTCATTTGAATCTAGTTGGAAGTCATCCTCGATATCTAACCATCCATCTCCATCATCATCATCATCTTCTATATCACAAATGCTATCTTGATCTGAATCTAATGGAATATTTGTATAGTCATATGGATCAGAATTACAGTTAGCCTCATCAATATCTGACCAACCATCTCCATCATCATCGGTATCAGCATTATCGCCTACCCCATCATTGTCTGTATCTATACTTTCATTTGGATCTGTTGTGAAACTATCATTTCCGTCATCTACTCCATCATCATCGTCATCATCATCTACTTGATCGCATATTCCATCAGCATCTGTGTCTAATGGGATACTAGAAGAGTCATTAATATCTGAACCACAATTAATTTCTACTTCATCATAATATCCATCGCCATCTAAATCAAGAGTGAATACTGATATTGTGATATTATAGTCTCCAGAACCGTAATAACCCCATAATTCAATAAATATATTTGAATTTCCAACGTAGTACCCAGTATTATTTGTTGATATTACTACAGGTTGCTGTTGGGATAATGAATAATTAATTTGATTATTCGAAGAATCATAAAGATAAATCCCAACTATCTGACTTTGAGAATATGTTAAACTTGTAGATATTCCATGATCTGCAGGCACATATAAGGAGTAAAAATCATATTCATCTGTTGAATCGTCAATATATCCGGGCCAATAAGAAATTCCAGAACTGGCATTTACACTTGTTGCATTTGAGAAGGCCCCTCCAGCATCTCCTCCACTGAAGGCATCATTCTGATTGAAAACTGGTAGTGAAGTTTGATTAACAAGGGAAACATTAACTGAGTAATTCCCTTCACCTGACCCTGCCTGGATTACAATATAAACTATTGAATCACCAACATTTGTCCCTCCACTTTCAACATATTCTGGATTGCTGTATAAACTTGAATCTATGAGATTTTCACTTTCATCAAATAAGCCTAAATCATAATCGTCTGCTGAGTTATTCCAAAACATAGTTGCTTCAATAGCGAATAAAGGAGGGACATAAACGGAGTATATATCATTTATATCGCCAGAATCAGATATCCAACCATAATATGTGTTATTAGCAGTTAAATTATATGCCAAGGAAAAATTACCACTAACATCTCCACCTGAATTAGCATCATTTTGATTGTAAACCTCTGAGTTTGAAATATTATCAAAATATATTAACAATGTATAGTCATCTGAACCAGTCCAAGCCCTTACTAACAATGTAACTGATGACCCTCCTATTGATGCACTTCCACTTGAAACGTTTTCAGGATTATCATCATATGAATAATCTAGATAAGTATTATTGGAATCGAAAAGGTGTAGATCTAAATCTATTTGGGTAGACGTGTTATTCCAACTCAGGCTAGCAGTAATTGAATAATTACTCGGAATATTAAAACTATACCAGTCATATTCATCAGTATTTTTATCTATAAATCCATAATATGTTGCATTGATAGAGTTTAAATTCGTGGGCATAGATTGTGAATTGGAGGCATCTCCTCCTGTATTTGCATCATTCTGTGAAGCGGAATTCACCGAAAATATTGATACTATCATTGTATAATTACCTGCTCCTGAATAAGCTTTTGCACGTAGATATACTGTGGTGCCACCTACAGTAGTATTACCTGAAGAAACAGATTCATTACTATTCCAAGACAAACTTGTGTCAATAGTTCCTTGTGACGAAGAATATAAATAAAAATCAAAATCATTATTTGAATTATCGAAATTCAGTTCTACGTAGAGTCCTGTATCATTTGACATATTTATTGAATAAAAATCGTCTGTGTCATTAGTAGAGCTTAGATTTCCATAATAAGTTGAGCTGGTAGCGGCAATATTTGTAGCAGTAGAGAACGATCCTCCTGCATCGGCTCCACTACCAGCATCATTTGCTTGAACTACTCCGGAAAATAAATGGAGAATCAATAATGAAATAATTATTGTTGCTTTGGCCTTGCTTACCATTATCATTCCTAGAAGGGCCTTAACTTTCAACCTTGGCAGTATTATTATAGAGTTAAAAAAAGATTATTATATAATAAAAATTAATAGTTATAGAATCCTTTGCCTGTTTTACGACCTAGATGTCCATTATTGACCATCTCTACCAATAAATTAGCAGGTTTATATTTATCCTCCCCAAATCCATCATATAAAACTCCCAATATATGCGTTAATGTATCCAACCCTATTAGATCTGCTAATGCAAGTGGGCCAATTGGGTGATTCATTCCTAATTTCATAATTCCATCTATTGCTTCAGGTTCTGCAACACCTTCTTGCAAGGTTAATATGGCCTCATTTAACATAGGGCAAAGTATTCTATTACTAACGAAGCCGGGTGAATCATTACAAGATAGTGCTATTTTACCCATTTTTTCAGCAGCTTTGATAATTAAATTATTTACTTCTGGTAAAGTTTTAGCCCCATTGATAATTTCAACCAATTTCATCAAGGGCACAGGATTCATAAAATGCATTCCTATGACTAATTCTGGTCGTTGTGTGCAATTAGCAATTTTATCAATACTAATACTTGAGGTATTAGTTGCAAGTATTGCATTAGGCTTGCAAATTTTGTCAAGTTTTGAAAATATAGAATGTTTTAGTTCAAATATTTCTGGAACCGCTTCAATAACTAAATCGGCATCTGACACTTCTTCCATGGCGATATCAAAATTAATTCGGGAAAATGCATCATTGGACTCTGATTTCGTCAATCTATCTTTACTAACTAATTTCTCTAGTGATTTCTGGATATTATTTCTTGCATTATCGAGGAAATCCTGTTTAACATCCACTAATGTTATTTGAAAACCTGCACATGCAGCAACCTGTGCTATACCATTACCCATTTGACCAGCACCTATTACACCGATATGTCGTATTACCATAGCACTTCGAACTGGCATTAAGAAATTAGTCTTCGCATTATTTTCACAAATTCAGTGATTTTTTTCTGCGGGACAACAAATGATTAGATAATATTATAATCAGTAAAATTAAGGTTGAGACAATAACCCAAGTAAAAATTGGACCTTGTTCTTTAATATCTTCAAATGCCCATTCCCCCCAATCTTGTTTTTCAACGTTTATTTGATAATCGGCTATGTTGTTTGCTTCATCGGTTGTGAATCCAACTATTTTATAGATTCCTGATTCGGAAGGTATTGAAATATCAATACTAAAGTTACCTTCTTCGGGACAAATAAAATCTTTATTTTCTAAATCAGTACTAATGGTTACTGGTAAGTCAGCCTCACAAATTCCTTCTAATGTTTTCATATTATTTAATGGTGAATTTCGGTAATAATATTCAGAGAAAGAAAAAATAGGTGATTTGGAGTCTTTAACCAGAGTAATTAAGTATTCATCAGTCTCATTAAGAGAGGAAATTTCAATTATTAATTCATTGTATCCTTCTTCTAAATCAATATTCAAAACCACTACATTTTCGCCGGGAGGGATGAAATTTATTAGATCTGAATTATTCCTATACCACCTTATCTCTTGAGTTGATTCTCTTTGAAGAATAACTTGTAGCGAATCAGAAGAAACTAGTCCTTCATTAGTAAATGTAGATAATTGAGTATCATAAATTGAGGAGTCCAATAACATTGATTTACAAACCCTATACACATTGTAGTTTTCATGCCATAATGTATTATCTATTGCTTCAAAGCATAACAAATGGACTCCAGTTTTATTCAATTGAAAATTGAAATAACCATCATTAGAATTATTTTTTAAAAGAATAGTTTCACCATTTACACTAAAATTAATTCTAACATCTTCTGAAGTCTGCCAACTAAGATTTTGTAAATGACTAGTTAAGAGAAAATCTTCTGAAGGATTAGAAATCCAACTTACAATTGGCAGTACTGTATCAAAAGAAATAAACCAACTCTCCAAAACGGTATTGTTTGCCCAGTCTGTTACCTCTAAAGTCATTTCATAGTCTCCATTTATGAGATTTGGAATATTCATTTGTAATATTTTATCCAAATGATTTTCATATAAAGAAATACCATTTATTGGATATCCAGTTGATTGATTAAATATTAAAGGAGACATATTATTTTCATTACAATCTTCAAAATGATCATTTGAATCTATTCCTAAGAGTTTCAGGCACCATTGCTTAGAATCAGATGCCATATTAACCCAAATTTGAGCACTTGTTATATTCATAGGCCCGTTTAAATTAGATATGTCATAATCAAATCCACCTTGATCAGTAATTTTAATTAGATTAAAATTGGGAGATTCTGGGTCATAAACTACCTGAAAAGTACGATTATTAGAATTTCCAGAGACATCTGAAGAACTGATCAAGAAGATATTTTCCTCTTCTAGAAAAAAGAACGGTAAATTTTCATTATTACTCTGATAATATCCAGATTGAGTCATAGATAAATTGAGTGTATATTGTACGGATCCATTTAAATTGGTAATTATATTTTCTCCATCTATACTTAAACTTGCATTGGGTTCAGTAAATATATCTATCAGGAGAAGAGAATCATTTGTTATCCAAGGAATACCAGTGATGAATAAATCTGGTGCTGTAATATCATAAGAAACTGATAGAAAAGCATCATCAAAATTTCCATAATTATCAGATAATGATGCCCTGTAGTCATGCCATTGTTCTATTTCAGGTATCGAAGAATTAATCATAACTTCTCTAAATGAAATATTAGAAAGATTTGAAAAATTTTTATTATTCCAAGATTCAGTTAAATTGAATATATCGCCGCTAGAACTTACTCCATAGGCATGTTTTGCAAATAATGCTCCAGTGCCATTACTAAGATTTAGGCAATCAAGATTGTGTAAATAAAAACCATCACCGATATCAATAGCATGTAACTGTATATCAAGTAATTCATTTGTATAAGTCATATTTGTAGGAGTCAAAAAGGAAATATCAGGAGAGGAGTCTATTAATTCATAAAAATATGGTAATCTAAAATTTATTCCTCCATCTAAAATTACATTCACGAATCCTGTCCAATTTCCTTTGCCATCAGGTAAATCAAAGCCTATATCGACTTTTAAAACACTATTTGGAATATCTCCTCCTAACTCATCGGCTCCATTAGGCCATATCTCTGATATAGAATCTGATGTTAATAATGTATTATTTAATATTCTAAATTGCTCTCCACCAACTATTTCTCCATTTAGCCAGAATTGAACTGTTTCTCCCGGTACGGACCAACCCAGAACGGCTATAGAATAATTTCCATCTTCCGGATTCATAACAGAAATAGATTCTGACGAAGAGCTACTCCAAGACCTAGCTACTTCTTCATTTGAACTAAAATTACCATCCTCATCAGAATCTCTAAACAGATATAGATCTAAATCAGAATCTCCATATGAATCCATATTGATTGCAATTTCTTCAACATTACTTAGGGAAAAATTATGCCACCATGATGCATCCATTTTATTGGACCCGTCATTGAATGCAGTTTCGTTGTCAAAACTTAACTCAGAATTCCATCCGTAAGCTTCAACTGAATCAATCGGGAGTGGTATTGTAGACAACAAATATAGAGAATCGTTACCACTTCCTTCAGACCAATCTGTTACTGTTTTCTCTAAACTAGCATTTTCTGAAACAATATAGCCCACAGAGATGTTAAGAGGATTATCATTAGTTTCGACTCCATGTAATGCTGTATGAAGGACCATTTGATGGACTCCCTCTGAAACTGGGACCGCAAATACTTCCTGAGAAGTACCAGTAAATGTCCCCCAATTATGCTGACCACTGCCAGCATGGTTATTTGTTGAGCGGGATTCAATAAAAAATGTAGAGTTTCCATAAGCATCAGTATGTTCTTGATCATAACCATGCTGAGTTTCAGAGAGCCAAAGAACATCAATGTCTGTGTAAGGATTATCATCCCAATTAACATCTAAAATTGCCATTCCGCCTGTATCTAGTTCAGAAGGCCAATCTATCGTCAAGAATCTCCAGTCTCCACTTTCAGCACGCCAATCCCATCTTGTAGCCCCACTAATCCAGGATTCTGTGTATAAAGTTTGATTTGACACGTTTCCATCGAGTTTATTTGGCAATAGTGAAAATGGGCCTTCCCAAGGAACATTGGTCACTATAGGTAAACTCCAATTATATTCAGAAATAGTGAAATTACCTTCAGAATCTTGTATAAAAGTTTCTATAAATAAACTGTGTTGATACAAACCAGGAGTAGAATTTTCTGGTACTGATATATTCATCATAATCGTTTCATTCTTTTTTCCAAGAATTAATGATTGATCTTGTATGTCTATCCAATTATCTTCTATCTTTCCAAACGTAGTCCAATCAATTTCTATCCTTACGGGATCTTCAGATGAAAATTCTTCAACATGCCTCCAAACTCCTAACATTAAACCGTCCCTTGCATCTTCAAAAGGTAATCCAACTCTAACTTCTGCTTGAGGTCCATTTGACCACCAATATGTCACCTCCTCCATTTCGTCAGGTTCGGTCCATTCCCCTGAATCTACCATTCCGTCATTGTCAGAATCATTATGAAATACTCCATCAGAATCATAATCTGTCCATCTATAAATTTGTAAAAAGACTCTTTCATGGGTTGTTCTATCTTTATTAGGGTCAAAAGCGGCATAATCAATAGTTGCACGAGCTCGAAGTTGGGCAGTATTTTCATGTAAATGAATTGAAGAGTTATTAGTAATATGTAAAGGAATTAGTAGGTCTGGCTCATTTGACTGATGCCCATTCCAAGTATCATTGACTCCTTGTTCACTTCCATTACTCACACTATTCCACACCATTGTATTATGTTCAAGTGGAGCGAACTTCGTCGGCGTATATTTTAACATTATATCGGATTCACCGGAATTAGCAAAATTAATATCTACATTTTGAGATTCTCCTGATTTTAATAAGTTGATATTTGCATCCCTATGTTGACCTTGAAACGTCCCGCTATTCCATTGGGCAGGACTGGCCCACCAAGTTCCGTTCTCTCCATCTAAAGTAGAAACGGCTCTGGACGCATTAAACCACCCTCCACCTTGTATAAATGGTTCATAACCTCTATCATCCGAAGTTGAAAGTACAAAATCTCTCAATTCCTGTGATTTTGGATAATTTTCATTATTCTTCAGCCATGCCTCACTTACTAGAGCAAGTAATCCGGCGGCTATGGGAGTAGCTAAACTAGTCCCCCCCCATGTAGTCCAAGCCGAATTGGCTGAATCATAAGAGTTCAAAGGCATATCTCCAGTTGCTGACCAGCCTACTGAAACAATATCAGGATCCATCCTACCAACAACATTTGGGCCCCTATTTGACCATGGAGCATTTTGTCCATAAGAGTCACTTGAACGACTACTGAATGCGCCAACTGAGAAAATTCCATGAGCAGCCCCGGGTACCTTTGTAGTTCCGAAACCATGACCTCCATTACCAATGGCTACTGCATAGGAAGTATTGTTATTGTAAATTCTAGTTAGCCAATCCAAATATAATGAATAGCCATCAGAACCAGAATCATCAACTGAAGAATACCCAAAAGAGAAAGAGCCGATATTTGGCTGATCTGGAGTATTTGGATCACCATCATAACCTTCCGCAATAAATCTCCAACCATCTAATGCATGACCACCTGAATAATGGTTGCCAATAGATGAGATTGTAGCATTAGGTGCCATGCCTTTTATTGCTCCGTCAGAGACTATTCCTTGGGCTGCAATAGCACTTGCACACAATGTACCATGATTGCCGGATTCAAGCATAAAAAGAGTTAAATTTCCTGATCCAGGAATTCTATTCGAGTATCCATGTCTAGCAGCATAAGTCTCAGCATAAGGCACCCCATTTTGTCCATCTGCAACCCAATAAACTAGTCCAGCAGAAATATCCCATAAGCCATCGCCATCAACATCTCTACCAGATGTTTCTTCACCAGGCCTCATAGGAGTCTCATTACCAAACCAATCATCCCTATCTATATCGGGATAAACGGTTTCATATAATCCAAATGTCATATCATCAACAACCAAAATAGGGACATCGCCCCCTACCTTATCCCTTAGTGTATAATCTGGATGCTCTCCTAGATGATAAATTCCTGATAAGGACGCATTTATTCCAGTTATATTATATCCAGTGACATCCAGTAAGCCATCGCTATCATTATCAAAATCCACTAAAGAAGTATTAGCATACCATGTACTTGTTTGTGGATAGGAATTACCATCTACTAACCAATTATACATACTATTGTGGTCGAACATTAATGGCCACCCCTTATAATTAGAGTTTTCATATTCGACTCTAGCTTGAGTACCATTAAGATCGGGATGGCCAAAGTCAACTCCTGTATCTGCTACTGCTACAATCATTCCTTCTCCGGTGTAACCTTTATCCCAAGCATCATTGGCTCCATGAATTATTCCTGATCTGACCGATTCTGGGCTAATATCGATTGGTCTTTCAAATGGCTGAATATCATACGGTTCAGGAGTACGTTCTGCATCCATTAACGCTATAATCCCTGTAATAGAAATTATTTTATGGAATAAACTAGAATTAATCCAGAATGTTCTATGATTAATTTCTCCATCTTTTGGTTCATTGTAAACTAATAATTCACCGTCTGATGCAGGTGCTTGTTTTTCAAAAACATTATATCTTTGTTGCCAATCATTCAGATTTTTAATTGACCATGTTATTACAGTAATTCTTACTTCTGAGTCACCTGAATTAATTCGCTGATTGATACTAGAATCAATCCATGGATTTGTTTCTGGGATTGGTTTTATTAAGGAATCAAAATCATCATTATTTACAAAAATTTGTTCATCTTCATTAGAGACATTAGATGCGATAGATGAAAGTGGGCAACACACCAATAATAGTACCATGAATAGAGAATTGAGTACCTTCACGACCGTTCCGATAATTATGTACGCCTTGATGGTACCGCAATTATGTCCCGTCAAATACAAATTGAAGTAGCGTCACGGAGGCTCGCGAAGTCCCGTAGTGTAGTGGTCCATCATCTCAGGTTTTGGTCCTGGGGACCCTGGTTCGAATCCGGGCGGGACTACCAAAATTATCTATTTATAGCCTCATGATTTTTGACTAAATCCCGTGTAATATTTTTCTGATGGCTTTCTAAAGTCCCACCTCCAATCTCTAGTAATTTTGAATCTCTCCAGAGTCTCTCGACAACGTATTCTCCAACGTAACCATAACCGCCCATGACCTGAATAGCTCTATCTGCTATGTTTTTTGCGGCGGTTGTAGCAAATAATTTAACTCCATCAGAATCTAATCTATTTCCTGCTAAACCTAAATTTGTACTCGCCGCAGTGTCATAAACATATGCTCTAATTGCTCTATATTCTGCCCAAGATTCTCCTATATGTCTTTGTATTTGTCCGAAATTTCTAATTTCTTGGCCGAAAGCTTCTCTTTCGCTTGAATATTTATTCATTGCCGACAAGCTACGTCGGGCGATACCTAATGCCATTGCAGCAAGTCCTATTCTCTCGATTTCTAAATTTCTCATCATGTGCGACATAGATTCTCCAGGATTCCCCACGACATTTTTTGCAGGGACAACACAACTATCGAAAACTAGTTCAGCAGTATTACTTGCCCTCATACCACTTTTATCATATATTTTTTGACCTACAGAATATCCTGGCATTCCATTTTCAATTAAAAAAGTAGTTATTTCTGTACGGCCAGAGTCATCTTTTCCAGTACTAGCGTACAGCCAAACGATGTCTGCGGGGGTTTTTTTATCATCAATTACACCATTTGTAATCCACATTTTATTCCCATTAATCAACCATTGCCCATCTTCTCTTTGCACTGCATTTGTCTGCATACCAAGTACATCTGTTCCATATCCTGGTTCACTCATAGCCATACAACCAATCCATTCCCCGCTACATACTTTGGGAAGAATACGCTTTTTTTGCTCTTCTGAACCGTTTTGGGCAAGATTATTTACCATAAGTTGTGCGTGTGCTAGATAGGCTAAACAAAATGCTGGATCGGAATATGATAATTCTTCATTTACAATAGCCACAGCAGTGGCATCCATCCCTGCCCCTCCATATTCTTCCGGTACAGATATCCCCAGAAGGCCATATTCACCTAATTTTCTAAATAACTCAACATTGAACTTCTCATTTTTATCATTTTCCAAGGCTTGTGGTTCTACTTCTTCTTTAACAAAACTACGTACCATTTCTCTCAGCATGGCATGCTCTTGTGTTGGATTAGCAATATCGAGTTCTCGCCAGTCAACTGCCATATACATGCTATCATGCACCCTCCTATGATATATTCGATTGGAAGTAGTCAATTCCAAAACGCTGAATCTTCCCAAGGAAGTCCTAAAGCAATGCCTAATATTTCCAGAATAACAAAGTTCCACACCAGATATGATAGAATAGTTATTGTGAAAGCTGCTAAACTAGTATTTATTATGCGTTGTTGATTTTGTTTTGCTTCATCTAATGTACATATTCCTTGCTTTCTAAAGAATAATATTAATCCAGATAAAAGCATAATAAAAGATATTGAATATAAAAAATATCTAAAAGGAGAATAATACAGTGTTTCTGATAATGTATTTGCTGCTACGATTGCAGAAGAACCACCAAATAATACCCAAATAATAGATGGAAGACAACATAAACTAGCAGTTACAGCAGAAAGTCCGATAACAGGAGCCAAAGAAGAAACGTCATTACTTTCCATACCCTTAGGAAATTGTTATTAGATATATAATAATGTTTTTTTATGGCGTAACTCTTCTAGAGTCTCTAGGAAATGGGATGACTTCACGTATGTGATCTGCTCCTGCGAGCCAAGCACAAACTCTATCCACCCCTAAACCAAAGCCGCCATGCGGAACTCCTCCGTAACGACGTGTATCGATGTAGAACTCATATGGTTCACGAGGCGTACCTTCCTCATCTATTCGCTCTAATATTTCCTCTTCAGACCATGTTCTTTCTCCTCCTCCAATAATTTCACCATAACCTTCTGGAGCTAGTAAATCATGACATAAAACATATTTTGGATCTTCTGGATCTGGCCTGTGGTAGAATGGTTTTGCAATCCTGGGGTAATGAGTTAAGAAATGTGGAACATCAAAATCGGCAGTAAGTATCTTTTCTTTAGAATAATCAAGATCTTGTCCCCAATCAATATCTATGCCTTTCCCTTGGAGAATCTCAACAGCCTCATCATACCTCATTATTGGATATTTACTATCGGCATATCTTGCAATTAATTCCAAATCTCTGCCGAGGTCATTCAATTCCACTTCTCTCTCTTCCAAAAGATTCTTTGCTGTTGCACGTACAACTCCCTCGCCATATTTCATTATTTCTTCATTAGATGCCCAAGCAACTTCCATTTCAGCATGCCAAAACTCAGTCAAATGTCTTCGTGTACGACTTTTTTCTGCTCTAAATGAAGGAGCAATGGTGTAGAGTCTTTCCAAGGCAGGCATCGCAGCCTCGGCGTATAGTTGCCATGATTGGGTTAAGTATGCTTTTTTACCGAAATAAGGTACTTCAAATAGTGTACTTCCTCCTTCAACTGCTCCAGCAACAAAGTTTGGTGCTTGATATTCAATAAAATCTTGATTGCGAAAATATGAATGAATAGTTCCAAATATCGTTGAACGAATTTTTAGCATGGTAGTCATTCTGCTAGTTCTTAGATACAGGTGACGATTATCAAGAAGAAATTCTGATTCTCCTCCTTCCGCTTCTAGCATTGCGGACTCGGTTATTGGGAATGGCCTATCAGGATTTACGGCTCCAATAATTTCTATATAATTTACCTGAATTTCGTAACCGTGTTCACGATCTGTAACTTCCACTAGTCCTTTCAAAATTATACTTGATTCTATTAATGATGATTTAATCAAATCGAATGATTCATCACCTACAGAGTCTCTTTTGATTACGCATTGAATCACACCAGTAGAGTCACGTAGGACTAAAAAGTGAATTTTATTAGATCCTCTAGTTCTATAAATCCAACCTTTTAACTCTACTTCTTGGCCATCAAAATTACCTTTATGAATATCACCAATCCAATAATTTTTCGCCATGTGCTTATCCCCTTACTTTACTTCTCACATACATCACAGTTATGAAACCTTGATTAATTGGTACAAAATATAGCGGGTCTGACGGGGTTCGAACCCGCGGCCGCCCGGTTAAGAGCCGGGCGCTCTACCTGACTAAGCTACAGACCCGCCCCTCCGAATTGGTGAGTCAATTTAATCACGACGGAAGAGACAATTAAGATAATCTACCATTTGGTTTAGTTAATACTTTAACTCCGGACATTGAAGAAATAATTACTAAATCACAAATTCCAACAAATAAACCTACTTCTACTACTCCTTCAATAGATTTTATTTTATTTTCCAGAGTGTATGGATCAGATATAACGGGGCCGAAATTACAATCTAAAATATAACCACCATTATCAGTCACGAATGGGCCTTCAGACCCATATCTTAGAGATACTTGATTAAAACAAAATTTTTCTATATTTTCTTTTATATTTTCCCAATATGAAATATGTACTTCAACGGGTAGTGGGAATTGTCCAAGAGTCGATACTTTCTTTCTATCATCTGCGACTACTATCATTGCATTAGATGCTAATGCGACTATTTTCTCTCTTGTTAATGCCCCCCCTCCACCTTTTATTAAATCATAATTATCATCAAACTCATCGGCTCCATCTATGGTTAGGTCTAATTTATCTATTTCTGATAAATTAGATAGAGGAATCCCCAATGATTTAGCTAATTTTTTAGTATCCTCACTGGTTGGTACTCCGATTATTTCCAAATTCTCTTCAACAATTCTTCTACCTAATTCTATAATTGTATATTTGACAGTTGAACCAGTCCCAAGCCCTATTTTCATTCCATTTTTTACATACTTACATGCAGATATTCCAGCCTCTTGTTTTAGAACTTCCACTGCGTTCATAATACTTCCAATAGGATAGAGTGAATGATAATTCCTATCACAATGTTACATTTTTATGAAATTATCTTAAAATCATTCAACCGAGAAGTTCATGCATAAAACCTTGCAGGGTGAGTTAGAGGGAGTAGGAGGGTCGCTGACAGTGTACGACACTGAGGAAAGTCCCCTCTCCAAGATGCAGGTGGTTCGGTGCAAGCCGAAGGCCCGGGAGGGTCAGCTCTGCAACAGAAACGAACTAGGCCAGGCGTACGATGATCCTGAAAAGGTGAGGTTTCCTGAACTTAGCTGGAACGAGCAACTCCACCGGAGCAAGTCCAAGCAGGTCTGTATGGCATCAACAGGACCGGGTAGGATGCATAGATGAATGCGACCAGCCGTAAGGTGAACAGAAAGGGGCTTATTCCCTACTCCCTCGCTAAATAATAATAATAATAATAATAATAATAATAAT
>MDSW01118557.1_pt1 | contig 15972 bp, 22 predicted proteins | sample 811171 | NCBI WGS metagenome assembly MDSW01 (sample SAMN05326641, study PRJNA326480) | marine metagenome | isolation source: seawater | place: Atlantic Ocean: North West | collected 2012
AATTTCAAATTAAAAAATTTTCTATTTTTTTTGATTTTTTTTCAATTATAATTTTAAATTATTATCTCTCACCACTAGTTGCATTCACTATTTATTTTTGTTTCCTCCATTCAGTTAGACATACCATTTCACTTGTGTATGAAATAAATAAAAAAGATCTTTACGAAGGTTTAATTGTATTTATTAAAAAAGCTTTACCTTTAACTATTTTGACAGCTATTTTTGGTATTATAGGTCTATATTTACTAAATATTACATATGATTTAGATAGTGCTATTTTAAAAATAATATTTATAGGTTTGGCGTCATTAACCTTTCCACATATATTGCTGGAATATTTTTTAGAAAAAAATGAAAAATAAAGAATTAAAGATATTACTTTCTGCTCCTAGAGGATTTTGTGCGGGTGTTGAAAGAGCAATTGAGATTGTTGAAAAATCAATAAAAAAATATGGTGCTCCAGTTTATGTTAGACACGAGATAGTTCACAATAAATATGTTGTTGATGATTTAAAAAATAAAGGAGCTATTTTTGTTGAGGAACTTGAGGAGATAAAAGATAAATCTAGACCTGTAATTTTTTCAGCTCATGGTGTCCCAAAAAAAATTCCTGAAGATGCAAAAAATTATAACATGACTTATGTGGATGCAACATGTCCCTTAGTTTCAAAAGTTCATAGAGAAGCAGAAAATCTTAATAAAGCTGGTTATCATTTAATATTGATTGGGCATCAAAGTCATCCTGAGGTTATTGGAACCATGGGGCAATTACCTAAAGGTACAATTGATCTTATTCAAAATGAGACTGAGGCAAAAAATTATAAAATTAAAAAAGATAAAAAAATTGCATTTGTTACTCAAACAACCTTATCTGTAGATGATACTAAAGATATAATAAAAATTTTAAAAGATCGATTTCCAAATATACGTGAACCATTAAAAGAAGATATTTGTTATGCAACTACCAACCGACAGATGGCAGTTAAGAACATTGCAAAACAATGTGATATGTTTTTTGTTATAGGTAGTAGAAACTCCTCAAATTCTGTTAGATTAGTAGAAGTAGCTAAAAAATCAGGCTGTTCAAAATCCCATTTAATCCACTCACAAAGTGAAATACCTTATGAGTTAATAAAAAAATCAAATACTATAGGAATTTCGTCAGGTGCTTCAGCTCCTGAAATTTTAGTTGAAAATTTTATTAAGGAATTGAAAAAAAGATTTATTGTTACTATAGATGAAATAGAAATAATTAAAGAAGACGTAATTTTTAAAGTTCCAAAAAAATTAAATTAAATGGCTGTTTATACAAAAATAAATTCAAATATAATTTCATTTATTGAAAATAATTATAATATTGGAAAAATAGTCAAATTTAATGGTATAAAAAAAGGAATAGAAAATACCAACTACTTCATAAAAACAAAAAATAAGAAATATATACTTACAATTTTTGAAAAAAGAGTTCATTCTAAAGATCTACCCTTTTTTATAAATTTAATGTCAGGTCTACATAAATTAAAAATAAAATGTCCAATGCCTATTAAAAGCAAAAAAGGAAGTTATTTATTCAAAATTAAAAAAAAACCAGCATGCTTAGTCACATTCCTTAATGGAAAAGACAAAAATGAATTGAATTATAAAGATTGTTACATTGTAGGAAAAAACATAGCTAGATTACATAAAGCATCAAAAAAACTTAAAATTTATAGAGAAAATTCAATGTCAATTAATTCTTGGGGACCTCTTCTAAACAAAATTGATAATAGAATAAATAAAATTTCAAAAAATCTAAAAAGATCAATGAAAAATGACTTAAAAGATATTAAACAAAATTGGCCTAAAAGACTCCCTAATGGGATCATACATTGTGACTTATTTATCGATAATATTTTCTTTTATAAAAAAAAATTTTTTGGTTACATTGATTTTTATTTTTCTTGTAATGATTTTCTAGTTTACGAATTAGCTATTTGCATAAATGCTTTATGTTTTAAAAAAAGAAATAGATTATTTATTTTTGATAAAAAAAGATCAACTAATTTAATAAAAGGTTACGAATCTATAAGAAAATTAAATGAAAATGAGAAAAAATATTTTAATATTATGTGCAGAGGATCTGCTTTACGATATTTGCTAACTAGAGCTTATGATTATTTAAATACACCAAAAAATGCTATAATTAAAATTAAAGATCCAAAAGAGTATATTCAAAAATTAAATTTTCACCGTCAAACAAAATCATATAAAAATTATATAAATTAATGATTAAAATTTATACTGATGGTTCATGCTTAGGTAATCCAGGGAATGGTGGATGGGCAGCAATAATTATTTATGATAGTAAAAAAATTCGTATTAAAGGAAGTAAAAAAGATACAACTAATAACCAAATGGAATTAATAGCTCCAATAAAAGCACTCAAAAAAATTCCAAAAAGAAGTAAAGTTCAAATTTTTACAGACTCTAAATATGTAAAGTCAGGAATAACAGAATGGATCTATGCATGGAAAAAAAATGGATGGAAAACTGCGAATAAACAAAAAGTTAAAAATAAAGAACTTTGGATAGAATTAGATGCCCTTTCTAATGAATTTGATATTAGATGGAGCTGGGTAAAAGCTCATTCAACAGATAGCTTGAATAACGAAGTTGATTTAATTGCTAGAGGCGCCGCCGCAGAACTATAAATTGTTTATTTTTGCAATCATGCCTGACTCGTAGTGACCAGGTATATTACAAGCCGCCTCAAGATCAGCATTAGTGTTAAATTTCCAAATGATTTCAGCACTATGGCTTGGTTCTAACAAAACACTATTAGAATGAGAATGACTCATTGAATGATCTTTTTTTGATAACTCTTTCATTTTTTTTTTATCAATTTTATCAACTAATAATATTTCGTTTTCCACCATCTTTTGCATCTCTGGTTGGTGTTTAATATGCATTTCTTTAGTAGCTATATTAAATTCATGAACTAATTCTCCATAATTATAGACAATAAATTTTACAGTTTGGTTTTTCTTTATTATAAATTTGTTTGGTTCATAATAATTATCATACATTTTAACTACGAAAACTTTGGAAACTTCACTGGGTTTTCCTTTTTCACCTATCATCTTCATCGTGCCACCAAAAGAGATAGTCGGGATTAATATAAATAATAATATAATTTTTTTCATAAATTTAAATAATATCTAAAATTCCTTCTGCGGAAGATATATCACAGCTTTTGGTCTCTTTTTCTTCTTGAATATTTTTAACTTCTAAATTTTCAATTATCATAGCATAACGACTTGATCTAATTCCCATTCCTCTTGAATTTCTATCTACTTCTGCACCTATTGATTTTGTAAATGATAAATATGGATCAGCTAACATAGTTATATTATTTTTAACATCATTAACTTCTCCCCAGGCATTCATTACATATGGGTCATTCACAGATATACAAAATATTTTATCAATCCCTTTGGCTTTTAATTTCTCAAAATTATTTACATAACTGGGTAAATGAAATTTAGAACATGTAGAAGTATATGCTCCTGGTAGCCCAAATAATAATATTTTATTTTTTCCTAGAGTTTCTTTGATGCTTTGCTCTTTAGGTTCTCCATCTTTTAAAATAAAGACTTTTACTTCTGGGATAGGATCTTTTACATTTAATTTCATATTTTGCTTGTAACAAAGTTTTTTACATCTTCAATGTCATTTTTTAACACTACAAAGTTTTCATCTTTGTTAAGCACGTTTTTAAGTCCTTCAGGTAAATTTTCATGTTGATTTATTGCATTATCTGTCGCATCTGGAAATTTGCATGGGTGTGCAGTTGATAAAACGACGCAATTATTTAAAGATAGTTTATTGGCAGCTCCTAAGCCTACAGCTGTATGAGGATCTAATATTAAATTATTTTTCTCATAATTCTTTTTGATAATATCTAAAGTTTCTTGTTCACTGCAACTTTCAGATAAGAAATCTTTTTGAATAGTTCCTAAATTTGATTTTTCAATATGATAAGTATTTTGCTTTATTTTTTTCATAATATCTGTTGTTATTTCAGAATTAGAATTATTTATATAATAAATCAATCTTTCAAAATTACTCGCTAGCTGAATATCCATGCTTGGAGAGATTGTTTCTTGAACTTTTTTTGAAATATACTCACCTTTTGAAATTGCCCTATGAAGGATATCATTTTCATTTGTTGCTACAATAAGTTTATCTATTGGTAATCCCATTTTCTTTGCAAGATATCCTGCAAAAACATCCCCGAAGTTTCCAGTTGGAGCTGAAAAAGATAAAGTTTTATTTGAACTAATTTTGAAGTAAGTATAAAAATAATAAACAGCTTGAGCGATTATTCTTGCCCAATTAATAGAATTTACTCCAGTCATTTTTATTCTTTTTGAAAATTCAAGATCTGAAAACATTGCTTTAACTAAATTTTGACAATTATCAAAATTACCTTCAACTGCAATATTAAAAACATTATTTTCCTTTACTGTAGTCATTAGTCTTCTTTGAACTTTGGATATTTTATTGTTTGGATGTAAAACAAAAATATTCATATTCTTTTTACCCTTTATTGCGTCAATTGCAGCAGCGCCTGTATCGCCTGAAGTAGCTACTACTACATTTAAAAAATCATTTTTTTTGCTTAAATAATAATCGTATAAGTTTCCAATAAATTGCATAGCAATGTCTTTAAATGCAAGAGTAGGTCCATGATATAATTCTAATAATTTTAAATTCTCTAAATCACTTATTCTAACAACTTCTTTATCTCTAAATGTAGAATATGATTTTTTAATTATAATCTTAAGATCTTCTTCATTAATAAAATCTGAACAAAAAGGATATAAAATTTCAAAGGCTAGATCATTATAATTTAAACTTTTTAATTTATCTAAGTCATTAGAATCTAGTAACTTAATGCTTTTTGGAACAAATAGGCCACCATCATCTGCCAGACCTTTAATAAAAACTTGCTCAAAGCTGAATTCTATTGAATTATTTCTAGTACTTACATATTTCATTTACGAAACAATTACTCTATCGAAATTTTTTATAGGCGCAATCTTTAATTCAAATTATCTATTAGAAATAATACAAATATTAGAAAAAGATATAAAATTGAGTATGTAAAGACTTTTTTAGCTTTATTCAAAACAAATTTATTTTTTTTAAATTTATATAAATCATAACAAATATAATTGTAATAAACTGTCAAAACTAATGATGGGCCCAAATAGTATAAGCCAGAAAAGTTTATAAAATAAGGAAATATTATAACTGGTAACATTAACAAGGAATATAGAAAAATATAAAATTTTGTTTTTTCTACTCCATCAGTTAGTGGCAGCATAGGAATTTTCGCTTTTTTATAGTCATTTGCTTTATATAAGCTCAAAGCCCAAAAATGTGAGGGTGTCCAAAAAAAGATAATCAGAAAAAAAGCTAAAGGCTCTAATGAAAGAGAATTTGTTGCAATTGTCCATCCTATCACTGGTGGCAAAGCTCCTGCTGCTCCACCAATTACAATATTTTGTGGTGTTTTTCTTTTCAACCAAATTGTGTAAATAAATAAATAAAAAAATATTGTAAATAATAATAAAAATGCTGATAAAAAATTTGAGAAATAATATAATGCTACTACTGAAAAAACGGATAACGCAATCCCAAAAATTAACGCTTGGTCTCTATTAATTTTTCCTGTCGGTATGGGTCTTAAACACGTTCTAGACATTAATGCGTCTAAGTCTGATTCATACCACATGTTAAGACATCCAGCAGCTCCTGCTCCTAAAGCCACTAATGAAATCCCAATGACTGCGTTCATTATTTCAGTGTTTGTATTTGATGTTAATAATCCAACTGCACAAGTAAATATAACTAGCGACATGACTCTTGGTTTCATGAGAAGAAACAATGATTTAATATAACTTTGAGAATCTATTGAAACTGTTCTTTTTCTAATTGTGTAAGACAAGACTAATCTACATTCATTGATACAAATATTACCAATAATATCATTCCAGCAATAAGAACATGATTTCCTAAATCAAAGAATCCTACACTTTTATTTTTTTTATCAATAATTTTTCTATGTAAGGGTAAATTATCATAGGGATTAATTTTTATTTTTTGTCCCTCTTCTTTTTCATTTTCAACTTTAACTGAAAATCCAAACCAAGTAATGTAAATAAAAAAAACAAAAAATATTAAAAAACCTGCTAGTATTGTATATCCATCCATAATTATTATCCTCCTATAAAGAAGTAAAAAATTCTTGTAAACAGAGTATACTTAAACTCTGCAACCATTAGAACTATAAAGCATGCTATTGCTGTCATTGGCCACAGCAAAACGTTCACTAAAGCATACCTTTCCCAAAATAAATGCATAAAAAAAGCCATGATTAAACCAGCTTTTAAAAACATAAAAATTAAAATTAAAGACCATCTCAATAAGCCCTGAAATTGATACCAATCAACTAAATATGAAAAGAAACTTAAAACAAACAGTAGTCCCCATATCCATAGGTATATTCCTATTTTGTGTGTCGATGTTTGATCTTTTTTTTCAATTTCACTCATAAATCATTTTACCATAAATAAAAAAATGCAAATATAAATACCCAAACTAAATCTACAAAATGCCAGTATAAACCAAGGATTTCTATTTCAACATAGTCGCCTTTCATTGTAGTAAACCAGCCTCTTTTTCCAGTATCATAATGTCCGGCAAACACTTTATATGAATAAATAAATAGAAAAATAACTCCTATAGATACGTGGGTTCCATGAAACCCTGTTATCATAAAGAAAAATGATCCAAATTGTGCTGCTCCAAAAGGATTCTCCCATGGTCTTACGCCTTCATGTATCAATTTAGACCATTCAAAAGCTTGCATCCCAACGAAAGTTAGTCCACCCATAGCAGTAGCTAGAACTAGCCAGCCACACATTTTCCTATTTTTTTCGTAGCCGTACTTAACTGCTAATGCCATAGTTCCACTACTTGTTATTAAAACAAATGTCATTATAGCAATTAGCAACAAAGGAACTGGGACTCCAAAAGCATCTAAAGCAAACACCTCGCTAGGGTTTGGCCATTCAACTGGAGTTGAACCTCTACCCTTCATATATGCAATCAAAAAGCAACTAAATACAAATGTATCACTTAAAAGGAAAATCCACATCATTGCTTTTCCCCAATGAACACCTTTAAACATTGTTTGGTCTGAAGCTGTATCAGAAGCCATTCCCTTAAAACCTGGTTTAAGTTCTAAGCCTTCTATTTTTGGATCAGACATAATCTATCTTTAAGTTTTTTCTACTTCAGTATTTATAACTTCGCTTGGTGGAGTAGTTTGAGGAATAAAATCATCATTTGCTCCTGGAACACTATAATCATAGGCCCATCTATGAACAACTGGAAGTCTATCTCCAAAGTTTCCATGTTCAGGAGGAACAGTCGAAGTATGCCACTCTAATGAATTTGCTTTCCATGGATTTTTTCCTGCTGGTTTTCCAACCTTTAAAGTTTTTATTATATTATAGATCAATATGAACTGCGCAGCTCCAACTATAAAAGCCGCTAAGCTTATAAATTCATTCATACCTACCGCTGAAGTCATGTAAGGACTATCGTACATTTCAAAATACCTTCGAGGTACTCCAATAAATCCTAAATAGTGCATTGGAAAATAAATAGAGTAAGCGCCTAAAAATGTAATCCAAAAATGCCATTTACCTAATTTTTCATCTAACATTCTGCCAGCTACAAGAGGAAACCAGTGATAAACAGCTCCCATAATTACCATTAGAGGGGCTATTCCCATTACCATATGAAAGTGAGCTATAACAAAATATGTATCAGATAACGGAACATCTACAGTAACGTTTCCTAAAAATATTCCTGTAATTCCTCCATTTACGAAAGTGACAATGAAACCTAGACACCATAACATTACAGTATTCATCCTAATGTTACCTCTCCACAAAGTTAAAATCCAGTTATAAACCTTCATTGCTGTTGGAACTGCAATGATTAATGTTGTTGTTGCAAAGAAAAATCCAAACCATGGATTCATTCCACTAACATACATGTGATGTGCCCAAACAAAAAAGCTTAAAGCTCCTATTCCAACAATAGCCCAAACCATCATCCTATAACCAAAAATATTCTTTCTAGAGTGGACTGATATTAAATCTGAAACTATCCCAAAAGCAGGTAAAGCAACAATATAAACTTCTGGATGACCAAAAAACCAAAATAAATGTTGAAATAGAATTGGACTTCCACCTCCATACTCTAATACCTCTCCAGCTTTTAGTATTGTTGGCATAAAGAAACTTGTTCCTAGTACTTTATCTAAAGTCATCATTATTGAACTAACTAAAAGAGCGGGAAAAGCTAACATAGCTAAAACCGTAGCGGTAAAAATACCCCATACTGTTAAAGGCATTCTCATTAAAGTCATTCCTCGCGTACGTGCTTGTAATACAGTGATTAAATAATTTAATCCTCCCATTGTAAATCCAATCACAAATAATGATAAAGATATAAGCATTAATAAAATACCTGCACCAGAGCCTGGTGTGCCTTCTAAAATTGCTTGAGGAGGGTAGAGAGTCCATCCTGAGCCTGTTGGGCCCCCTGGAACAAAAAAACTTGCCATTAAAACTGCTACAGCTATGAAGAACATCCAAAAACTTATCATATTAACATATGGAAATACCATATCTCTGGCGCCAACCATCAAAGGAATTAAATAATTTCCAAAACCTCCGAGAAATAGTGCTGTTAAAAAATAAACTACCATTATCATTCCATGCATTGTTACAAATTGATAATAATGTTCAGCAGTCATAAAACCAGCTAGTTCTGGGAAACCTAATTGTAAACGCATTAACCAAGAAAGAATAAGTCCTACAATCCCGGTAAATACTGCTGTAAGAAAATACTGTACACCTATAACTTTAGCATCCTGGCAAAAAATCCACTTAGTAATAAAACTATGACCATGATATAAATCTTGTTCTCCTATTTCAGCTGGCCTTACATAATCCATATCAGGAGCTGAACTAGCACCATCTCCTGAAATAGTTTCTGATGACTGTGCTTGATAGCTACTTTTATTATTTTCGTATTCTTCTGACATGATTTTAATTTCCTTTATATATACCTTTATTCTATATTTAAATTAATTTTTTTTGCTAATTTTTCAGTTTCTAGCTCTAATTTTTTTTGCTTAGCTATTAAATCTGAAAAAGTTTCTTGCTCTTGTAACCATTTTTCATAATCTTCTTCACTTTGAACATTAACTCCACCTCTCATCGCATAATGACCAACTCCACAATACTCAGCACATAAAACTTCATACTCACCTGTTTTGTTTGGTTCAAACCAATAATAAGTTATAACGCCCGGAATAGCATCCATTTTTGCTCTGAACTGTGGAACATACCAGTTGTGAAGAACATCTACGGATCTAAGTAAAATTTTAACTGGCCTATTTGTCTTTAGGTTTATAACATCACTTTGTATGAGAACGTCGTCATTTCCATTAGGATCTTCTAGAATAATTCCAAAAGGATTATCCTCATTTATATTTACAATTTTTGTATTGCCTAATTTTCCATCCTTACCTGGTAATCTATATTGCCATCCCCATTGCCATGCCATAACATCAATCTCAATTGCATTTTTTGGAACATTTACATATTGATTCCAAACGACAAGACCAGGAGCCAAAAGAGCTACTACACCTATAGTTGTTGCCCAAGTAAGTATTTTTTCTAATTTTTTATCTTCAGGCTTATATTCTACTTTTCTTCCTTCCTTATAAGAAAATTTAAAAACGCAGTATACCATGAACAAGCACACAGCTACGAAAACTCCTCCTCCAACCCAGAAAGTCAGGGTTATAGTGTCATCCATTGCTCCCCAATTTGAAGCAATATCTGTCCAATACCAAGGTGTAAAAATATGGAACAACACTGAACCAACAATTACTGCTAAAAATATAAATCCTGCATGCATAGGATAAGATATATAAAAGAAATATTCATATAATCTAGAGACAAAATGTCTTAATAAATAATGAAATTAGCCTATATAATCCCTATAATGCTTGGGAAATTTGGAATCTTTGCTACTATAATCATTTTAGTCTTCATTTTTTATATTGTTATATCTTTAGGTGCTGGAGCATTTAAAAAAGATGGCATCAAAAAAGAAACGAAGAAATATTTAAGATCTGTAAATATTTTACTAATCGTAATTGCTATTGTTGGTTCTATTTTGGTTTTATTTTTATAACTTTAAACTAAGAAATCAAAGATTTACACCAAGCTAAAAATGAATCATTGAATATATAAATCATTAAAAAAAACACTAGCCATACTACTAATAGATATGTCCAGTACATAGATAGTGCAGATAAGTTTTTCTCTTCTTCTAAAATTTTATCTTTTTGTAGATTGAGAACTCTTGAAGAAACTTTTCCCCAAAAAAATAATCCGCCTAGAAGATGAAGTCCATGAAGTGCTGTAAAAATATAAAAAGATGAAAAATATGAATTAGTCGAAACATAATTTCCACTTTTCATTAATTGAAACCAAAAAAACAATTGACCTAATAAAAATAAATAACTTAAACCTCCAACAATCAAAAGATTCTTTTTTATATTTAAAGTTTCTTTTTTTTTAAGTTCATTAGTAACCTTAGTAAAAAAATAAGCTACAAGAAATAATATTAGAGTATTTACCCAAAGTAAGTTGGGTCTTAAAAGATACCTTGTATCCTGTTCTGGTGGTAAAGAGTAAAGGTAACCTGTAAATATTAAACTGAATAAAACTGTAGCTATTCCAAAAATAATGATTACTGCTGATTTTTGAACTGAGATATCAAAGGTTTTTCCTTCATGTGCATTATCTATAGCTGCACGCTCACTTTCCCAAGGTCTTTGAACCAGTGTGCTAAAAAGTTTCTTTAGTAGACTACTCATTTATTTTATATAATTAGTTTATTAATTATATCAATAATGAAATTTAAAACATCAATAACAATTATCACTGGTTGTTTGATAATCTTTTTGTTTATTATGCTTCCAGTTTTTTTATCGATTCAGGAAAAAAAAGATGAATATGTCGCATCTTTTAAAGGCTCTTCGTTTTCACTGAAAGATGTTAATAATGGAATAATTACAGAAAAATCATTTGAGGGACCCTTAACAGCAATTTTTTTTGGATTTACAAACTGTCCAGATATATGTCCAATGACATTAAATAATCTTAATCAAGTCATAAATAATTTAGACTTGGGGAAAAAAAATAAATTTAAAGTATTTTTTATTAGCATAGATCCAGAAAGAGATACCACAGATGTAATAAAAGATTATCTAGACTCATTCGAAAATAAAATTTTTGGTATCACTGGTGATCCAAAAAAAGTGTATCTATTGTCTCAATCTTGGGGAGTTTTATCAGAAAAAATTTTTACGGAAGATGGAAACTATTTAATTAATCATAGTTCCTCGATCATATTACTAAAAGATGGTAAATATTTAGACAAAATAAATCACCATGCAAAATATGAAGATATATTTAAAAAAATTAATAAATTTTTAAGATAAAAGATTAAATAAAATAATTGATATCATTGAAATTGCAGCTGTTTCAGATCTTAAGATGTTGTTATTTATTTTAAGGGGTATTAGTTTTTTGAATTTCATTATTTGATCACGCTCTTTCATTGTAAAGTCACCTTCAGGACCAATTAAAATACATAAAGATTCCTTATTCCTTAAATTAACTTTTGTATTATGAGAATTTAAATCTCCAAATATCAAATTTAAATTTTGGTTTAATTTTAAAAACTCATTAAGTTTAATTAATTTACAAAGCTCTGGCACATGAAGTCTGTTACTTTGTTCAGATGCTTCGATGATAATTTTTTTTAACCTATCTTCATTTAGTTTTCTAACTATAGTTCTTTCTGTCAATACTGGTATAAATTTTGTTACACCTAGTTCTGTAGCTTTTTGGATCATTAAATTTAAATAATTCGTTTTAATGGGTGCAAATGCCAGACAAATTTCTTTTTCATTAATTGATGCTCTTATTTTTTTAGTTACTAAAAATTCTATTATTCCTCTATTTAAGTTTTTTACCTTAGCTTCCCATTCTCCATTTTTATTGAATATAGAAAAATTTTCACCAACATTTATTCTCATTACTTTTGACAAGTAATGTGATTGAGATTTGTCCAATTTTAAAGTTAAATTAAGTTCTAAACTTTTGTCAAAAAATATTCTAATATTACTCATTCTATTAAGTTAATTTATGAAAAATATTAAAGCAATAATTTTTGATGCATATGGCACTTTATTTGATGTAAATTCTGCTGCAGAAAAATGTAAAGTTAAAATTGGTGATAAGTGGGAGGGTTTTGCAAACTATTGGCGAACCACTCAATTGGAATATACTTGGCTTAGAAGTTTAATGAGTAAACATAAGAACTTTTGGCAAATTACAGAAGATAGTTTAGATAAATCAATGAAGACATTCCAAATCGATCATTCAATGAGAAATGAATTATTAAATCTATATAAGATACTTCCAACATTTTCTGAGGTACCAGAAGTTTTAAAAAAACTTAAAGAAAGAAATTACCAACTAGGAATTCTTTCAAATGGAACGCCTGATCTTCTTAATCAATTGGTTAAAAGTAATAGCTTAGATAATATATTTGATGATATTTTTTCAATAGAAGATGTTGGAATTTATAAACCAGATTCAAAAGTTTATGACATGCCAATTAAAAAATACAAAATAAAAAAAGATGAGGTTGTGTTTTTAAGTTCTAATACTTGGGATGTATCTGGTGGTGGAAATTACGGTTATACTTCTATATGGGTAAATAGAAATAACAATATTTTTGATAATCTTGATTACAAACCTAAAAATGAAATTAAAAACTTAAATCAATTACTTGATATTATTAAATAGTAGCGCTCTTTTGACTTGTGTAAAAAAATTTAAATATAATAATATTTACTTATTAAATTAAGGAGAAAATTATGGCTGGTAATAAAATAGATGTTTCTTTTGAGGTAAATGTGGATTCAGATAAGTTGCTTAAACAAATTGTTGATAAATATGATTTACCAAGTAAATCAAAAGCTCTTAGATGTCTACTAGACTACGTTGAAGAAAAAGAGTCTGAATGGGATGAAATATTTGCAACAATTCGTTGTAATAGATGTGGATGATAAATAATAAAATGAAAGAAATAAATAATAGAATTAATATTTTTTTTTCGAATATAGATGCATTAGCGTCTTTAATTTTCAGATTTGGGGTGGGTATTGCATTCATAATACATGGTACAAATAAATTTCCTCTACCTCCTCAAGGATTAATAGAATATTTTGATTTTTCACCTGAACTAGCATCTTTTGTTGCTTTATCAGAATTATTGGCGGGATTAATTTTAATTATTGGTTGTTTTATTAAGAATCCATATGGAAACTTAATTACAAGATTAGCTGGATTTATGATTGTTGTTATGATGATTAATATATTTGCTATTGCACACCAGGACTGGTTTATAACAAAGAAATTATTCACAAGTGAACAAATATTTCTTTTTATTGGAGGAGTATATTTTTTAATAAAAGGAAATCGAACATAAAAAAGAAGTTATGAGTCAAATTGAAGTAGAAAAAATTATAGAGCCAGTCAAAGCATCAGATGGTGCTGGAGTTAAATTAAAAAGAAGTATTGGCACTCATCTTATTGATTATCTCGATCCTTTTTTAATGTTTGATGAGTTTGGTTCTGAAAATAAAGATGATTATATTGGAGGGTTCCCTGCTCATCCTCATAGAGGTATTGAAACAGTTACCTACATGTTAAATGGTGAATTTGAACATGAAGATAGCACTGGAGCGAAAGGTATAATGTCTCCTGGAGATGTACAGTGGATGAAAACTGGAAGTGGAATTATTCATTCTGAAATGCCTGCAATGCCAGATGGTAAATTACTCGGTTTCCAATTATGGATAAATATGCCAGCAAAATATAAAATGAATAAACCTGAGTATTCTTATATTGATGCTAAGCAAATACAAATTCATAAAGATGATGAAAAAAAAATAAAAGTTATAGCTGGAAAATTTGATAAAGCAGAAGGACAAATTAAAGGCCATAATGTAGACCCAGTATACTTAGATGTTGAAATTGTAAAAGATAAGGTTTTTTCTTTCAATCTTCTACCATCTCATAATTCATTCATTTATTTAATTGATGGTGAAATTAAAATTGGTGATAAAAATCATGATGTTGTTAAAAACTCAACTCTAATTCTATTAACTAAAGGTAAAAATTTAAAAGTTACTGGTTTAACTAATGCTAAATTTTTACTAATATCTGGAAAACCAATAGGTGAACCTATAGCAAGAGGTGGTCCATTTGTTATGAATACTAAAGCTGAAATCTTGCAAGCTGTACAAGATTATCATAATGGTACATTTGTAAAATGAAAACTGTAGAAATAAAAAAAAATGGTGGTCCTGAAGTGCTAGAAATAAAAAATATTTCTTTAGATAAACCAGGAGATGATGAAGTTACAATTGAACATAAAGCAATAGGATTAAACTACATTGATACCTACCATAGGTCTGGTCTATACCCTATAAAACTCCCCTCTGGTATAGGGGCAGAAGGTGCAGGAATAATTACAGATATAGGATCAAATATTAAAGATTTTAAAGTTGGAGATAGAGTTTCTTATGCTGGAGCTCCACTCGGGGCTTATTCATCCCACAGAAACTACCCAACAAAAAATCTTGTTAAAGTTCCAGATAAAATTGATTTAGAAATTGCTGCTAGTTTAATGACGAAAGGGTTAACAACTTACTATTTAATAACTAAAACCTACCCTGTCTCTCAAGGAGAAACCTTATTATTTCATGCTGCTGCTGGTGGTGTTGGACAAATATTTTGTCAATGGGCAAAAAGCTTAGGATGTAAAATAATTGGAACAGTTGGTTCGGATAACAAGATAGATTTGGCAAAAAAGAATGGTTGTGATTATGTAATTAACTATTCAAATGAAAATTTTTCTAAAAAAGTTTTGGAGATAACTAATGGAAAAGGAGTTCCAGTCGTTTATGATGGTGTGGGAAAAAATACTCTAGAGGGATCCATTGAATGTCTAGAAGTAAGAGGTATGATGATATCTTTTGGTAATGCTTCAGGTCCTCTGTCTAGTTTAAATGTACAAAAAATGATACAGCCTAAAGGATTATATTTTACTAGACCTTCAATGAATCATTATCTTGAAACTGATAAAGAACTAAAAGAAGCTGCAGATGCATTGTTTGAAAAGATAATTTCAGGAAAAATTAAAATTGAAATATTTAAAAAATATAGATTAGAAGAAGTGGTACAGGCTCATACTGACTTAGAAAATAGAAAAATTACTGGTCCGGCTATAATTATTCCTAATTAATTTAAGTCCACATCCATATCGGACATATGTAATCTTAATGCATTAGTTGAAATTTGAATTTCTCTTATAAAAAAAATGATAGATATAATCATAGATAAACAACAAGAACCAAAAATTACCCTTGCTACAAAAACTCTATCTAAATAGAGGGCAAAAACTGTAAGCATATTAAATAAAAATCCAAATGCTGCAAACATTATAGTCCAACGTAAAAGGTTAATTCTGCTATTTAAGTTTATAAATTGTTTTTGCCATTCTGGCGGAATGTGCTTCTCATATACATGCTCGTCATGTAACTGTCTTATCAATATACTAAGAGAATGAAATCTATTACTGTAAACAGCCATTAATAAAGGAATGGCAGGGAACATTAATGCTGTTACAGTGTAATCTATATTCATACGAATCAGTTTGATTATGAAACTAGCCTTTGCTATTTACAAGTAA
>MDSW01093155.1_pt1 | contig 15971 bp, 16 predicted proteins | sample 811171 | NCBI WGS metagenome assembly MDSW01 (sample SAMN05326641, study PRJNA326480) | marine metagenome | isolation source: seawater | place: Atlantic Ocean: North West | collected 2012
GTGTGTTCATACCATCTCCACCAGTTCCACATGTATCAATACAATTTTCAACATTAACTCTTTTGGATTTTTTTCGTAAAACATAAACACCACCAGCTATTTCTTCTGAGACTTCACCTTTTTCTGATAACAAAGTTAAAAAATCATATATTTCTTGCTCATTTGCACTGCCTTCCATCAATATTTCAAAAGCAGTTTTACTTTCACTAAAAGACAGGTTTTGCTTATTTTTTAATTTTTCTAAGAATTTTTTCATTAGTTTTTGTAATTTATAAAATTTTTTAATATTTTAATTCCTATAGTAGTTTTTATACTTTCAGGGTGAAATTGAACACCATGAATATTGTATTGCTTATGCTTTACACCCATAATAATTCCATCTTGTGTTTCAGCAGTGATTAAGAGTTCATTTGATAGTGTTTTTTTATCAATAACAAGGCTGTGATATCTTGTTGCTATAAATTTAGAAGGAAGGTTTTTTAATATACCTATTTTATTTGATTTAATTATACTTGTTTTTCCATGCATTAATTTTTTAGCTTGAATAATTTTTGAACCAAAAACTTGCCCAATGATTTGATGACCCAAACAAACTCCTAAAATAGGAATTTTTTTATATAATGAGTTAACTATTTTTAAACAATTTCCAGATTGATTGGGATTACCTGGACCAGGAGAAATAACTATTTTATTATATTTATTTTTGATTATTTCTTTATATGAAATTTTGTCATTCCTTATTACATCAACTTTAATTTTTAAAGACGAAAGATAATGATAGAGATTAAAAGTAAAACTATCATAATTATCTATTAATATAATTTTCATTATTTCAATGCGTTTAATAAAGCTTTAGCTTTATTAATTGTTTCTTCATATTCTTTAATTGGTTTACTATCAGCAACAATTCCAGCTCCTGCCTGAACATAAAATTTATTATTTTTAGCTACAGCAGTTCTTAAAGCTATACATGTATCAAACTCTCCATTAGCAGAAAAATATCCAATTCCACCAGCATAAACTTTTCTTTTACTTATTTCAAGTTCATCAATTATTTCCATTGCTCTAATTTTAGGAGCACCCGAAACTGTACCAGCAGGAAAGCCTGCTAATAAAGATTTGAATTTTGAAATTTTTTTATTATAGATACCAACTACGTTAGAAACTATATGCATAACATGTGAATATTTTTCTATGATAAAGCTTTCAGTTACTTTTATAGTATTAACTTTAGAAACTTTGCCAGCATCATTTCTACCTAAATCTAATAACATTAAATGTTCAGATAATTCTTTCTTGTCTTTGAGTAGATCTTTTTCAAAAAATTTATCTTCTTTAATATTTTTACCTCTAGGTCTAGTACCAGCTATAGGTCTTACTGTTATTTTATTATCTCTTAATCTTACAAGAATTTCTGGACTTGCACCTATTATTTGGAAATCAGAAAAATTAAAAAAATACATGAATGGAGATGGATTGGTCACTCTTAATTTTTTATAAATATCTAAAGGTTTTTTAGATAATTTAGCTTCGAATCTTTGACTTAAAACCACCTGAAAAATGTCACCAATTTTAATATAATTTTTGGCCTTATTTACCATTTTTAAAAATTTTTTTTTCGTTGTGTTTGATTTAACTTTGATGTTTAGTATTTCTTTACTTTGATTTGATTCATTAACATTTATAGATGATTGAATTAACATATCATTGATTTGCTTTTTAATTTCAAAATATTTTTTTGAATAATTACTAATAATTTCATCTTTAAAGATATTAACTATAAAAAAAATTTTCTTTTTAAGGTTGTCATGAATGATTAAAGTTCTTGGTCTTAACAATCTTACGTCAGGAAGTTTTAAATCATCATTACATTTATTAGGTATTTTTTCTACATATCTGATCGAGTCATAAGAAAAATACCCAGAAATCAAAGAGCAAATAGGTGGTAGGTTTATTGGAGTTTTAAATTTAAAATCTTCTAAAATGTTTTCTATAATTTCCCTTGGTTCACCAATAAGCTTTTTTTTCTTTTTATTTTTAATCAAATAAGAATTTTTGTTATTAAACTCCCATATTTTATCTGGGTTTTTCCCAAAAATTGTATATCTACCTTTTATTACCCCTTTTTCAACTGATTCAAAAACAAAACTATTTTTTTCTTTCAAAAAAGAGTCAATTAAATTTACTACTTCATTATCACCTTTAATTTTTCTTGAAGTATAAATAATTTGATTTTTATTTCTTTGGTGTTGAAACTTAAAATTTTTGAAGTTTCGATTCAACATTATCTAAAATAATTTTTTACTCTTTCAAGAGTTTTCTGATTAACTTTTACCTTATATTTTTCTTCAATAAAAAAATCAAAAGATTGAAATAAATTTTCTCTTATCTTTTTATTAGATAAATTTGAATATTCTAAAATCAAATCAGAATTATTAAATAAACTCGTATTATTAATTCCTGTAATCTTAACAAGATATACATTGTTTTTTTCATCACTAATAAGTGTGAATGAATTTAATGGTAATGAATATAACAATCTAATAGAGTCTTTTGTAAATTTACTAATATCATTTATAGAATCAATAGTAAATTTTTTTTGATTACCATTAGAAATTTTTTCAAATGTTGAACTATTAAATTTTTTATCATTTATTTTATCAATTATTTTTTTATTATATTCATATTTTTTTTTAACAAATAATGTATTAGTGATTGTATTTCTAAATTTTAAATTATCTTTTTTGGGTAAAATTTTATCAACTTTAAATATTTGATATAGAATATAGTAATCGTTTTCATCAATAAGTTGAATTTTATTTTCATTTCTTTTATCATAAATTTTATTACTTATTGCATCATTCTCTTCATTAAATATATAATTTTTTTTTACCGTTTCTTTTATTTTTAGTTTTTCAGACAATTCTTTTATTTCTATACCATTTGATATGTCATTTTCTATTTCATCAATTTTTTTAAAAAAATTTTCATTAAATTCATCAATTCCGGTTAAATTACTTGGTGTTATTTTTATATAAGAAAAATCTATGTATTCTTCTTTAAGCTCTTCTATATTATCATTTATAAATGCAGAAATATCTTCATCAGTAAAACTGTTTTGTTTTTGATATTCATTTTCTAAGTTAATAAATTCTATTTCTAATTTGCTTGTTTCTTCTTTGTACGAATTATTAGCAAAAAAAAATGGAGATTTAATGCCTCCACCCACATAAGAAAATAATTTCTTTTTTAATTCATTATCTTTTAGTTGTTTTTCGAAATTTGCTGCTGTTAAATTTTGTGAAAGTAAAAATTTTTCATATTTAAATCTTGAAAACTTTTTACTATCATCATGAAAATTTTCATTACTTTTAATTTTTTTAATTAAAGTTGTATCTGAAATATTTACATTTAAATCTTCAATTTCCATTTCTAATAATTTTTGTGATACAAGCATTGATAACAATTCTTCTAAAACATTATTATCGAGATTTTTTTTTAAAATTTCGGGGTTTATTTTTGATTGATTTATATAGTTGATAAAATCCTGAGTTGAAATACTTTTATTATTTATTTTAGCTATATTGTTTGAATTACCGCTATTGAATAATCCTCCCATACCCCAAAAAATAAATGGTATGATTATTATTACTATAAGTATTTTTGCAAATAGTGTTCTCGAAAATTTTCTAATACTGTTTAACATAGATAACTTTTAATTTATTGATCTATAAAAGACAAACCTATAGATTAATTTCATCGTTATGACAAATAAATATATGTATTTTATTGCTAATTGGAAAATGTTTGGTGTCCCAAAATCAGTTAATTCTTTAAATAGAGTTATTAAATTTTCAAAATTAAGAAAAAATAATAAAATTAAGTTAATTTATTGTCCTCCTAACACATTGTTAAATTTATTTTCTAAAAAATTAAAAGCAACAAAAATTGGTCTTGGAGGTCAAAATTGTCATGAAGAAAATAACTTTGGTGCTTTTACTGGTTCGGTTAATTCGAAAATGTTAAAAAGTGTAGGAGCTAATTATGTAATTTTAGGTCATTCAGAAAATAGATCTTTAGGTGAAAATGATATTTTGATTAATTCAAAAATTAAAGCATCAATAAAAAATAAGTTAAAAATTATTTTTTGTATTGGAGAAACTTTGGCTCAAAAAAAGAAAAAAAAAAACTCATAAAGTTTTAAAGAGTCAAATCATTAAAGGTTTAAAAGGAGTTAGAAAAATAGAAAATATTTTTTTTTCTTATGAACCTATTTGGTCAATTGGTTCTGGTTTAATTCCATCTAATAAAGAATTAGAAAGTAATATAAGTTTTATTAAAAAAACTATTCAAAAAAGATTTAAAGTAAATAAACCCAAAATTTTGTATGGAGGGTCTGTTAATCCAAATAATGTGATAGAATTAAAAAAAATTGATAATATTAATGGTTTTTTAATAGGTGGAGCATCTCAAGATTCTAAAAAATTTATTGATATAGTAAAAAAAACCTTTAAGTAACTCTCATGGAAAATATTTTATTGATACTAAATGTTGTACTAGCTGTAATTTTAGTTCTTCTAGTCTTGCTTCAAAAATCTGAAGGTGGGGCATTGGGTATAGGTGTTTCACAAGACAATTTTATGTTTTCAAGATCTGCAGGTGATTTTATGACTAAGGCAACAGCAATAATTGCAACTTTATTTATTATATGTAGTTTAAGTTTGACTATAATCTCTAGAGATGGATTAACTCCAACCACATCTGTTATTGATAAAATTGATGAAAAAACTGATGATATACCTAAAATTCCTGAAAACAACAATTAATACTTTTCATTTTAGATATATATCGCTATAAGGTAATTCCATGGCGCGATATATTTTTGTCACCGGCGGCGTGGTATCCTCTTTAGGAAAAGGTCTTTCTTCAGCATCTTTAGCATATCTTCTTCAATCAAGAGGTTTTAAAGTTAGACTTAGAAAGTTAGATCCATATTTAAATATTGATCCAGGTACAATGAGTCCTTTTCAACATGGTGAAGTTTTTGTAACTGATGATGGAGCAGAAACAGATTTAGATTTAGGTCATTATGAAAGATTTTCAGGAATATCAGCAAAAAAATCTGATAATATTACAACAGGAAAAATTTATAATGACGTTTTAAAAAAAGAACGTAAGGGAGGTTATCTAGGAAAAACTGTTCAAGTCATTCCTCATATAACTGACCGTATAAAAGAATTTATTAAAAATGACGTATCGAAAGAAGATTTTATAATTTGTGAAATAGGAGGTACTGTAGGAGACATTGAAAGCCTTCCATTTGTAGAAGCTATTAGACAGTTTTCAAATGATGTAGGTAAAAAAAATACATTATTTATTCATCTAACTCTTGTCCCATTCATGAAAGCTTCAGATGAAATTAAAACTAAACCTACTCAACATTCAGTAAAAGAACTTAGAAGTATTGGTATTCAACCTGATATAATTATTTGCAGATCAGAAAGAGCTATACCTTTAAATCAGAGAAAAAAGATATCTTTATTTTGTAATGTAGATATAAAAAATGTAATAGAAACTGTTGATGTGAAAACAATTTATGAAGCTCCTATAAGCTTTAATAGTGAAAAATTAGATAAACAAGTTTTAGATTATTTTAAAATTAAAACAAAGTATAAAGTTAATTTAAAACCTTGGAAAAAAATTACTAAAATTGTTTTAAATACAAGGAAATATGTAAATATAGCAATTATAGGTAAATATGTAGATTTAAAGGATGCTTATAAATCTTTAGATGAAGCTTTAACTCATGGCGGTATTTCCAATAATCTAAAAGTTAATTTAGTTAGAATTGACTCTGAAAATTTAAAAATTTCTGAAATAAAAAAAAAATTAAAAAATGTTTCTGGAATTTTAATACCTGGTGGTTTTGGTAAAAGAGGAACAGAAGGTAAGATTGAAGCTATAAAATATGCTAGATTAAATAAAATTCCTTTTTTAGGTATTTGTTTTGGTATGCAAATGGCTATTATTGAATTTGCAAGAAATAAACTTAAAATTCAAAAAGCAACGTCAAGTGAATTTGGACCAGGTGGGTTACCCATTATAGGTTTACTTAATGAATGGAACAAAGATGGGATAATGATAAAAGGAACAGATAAAGATCTTGGAGGTACAATGAGATTGGGTCTTTACGAAGCTAAATTAAAAAAAAATTCACTTATAAGAAAGATATATAAATCAAAATCAATAAAAGAGAGACATAGACATAGATATGAAGTCAATATTGGTTTTAAGGATCAATTCGAGAAAAATGATATGATATTTTCAGGTTTATCACCTGATCACAAATTACCTGAAATCATTGAACTTAAAAACCATCCATGGTTTATAGGTGTTCAGTTTCATCCTGAATTTAAATCTAGACCTTTGTCTCCTCATCCATTATTCTCTTCATTTATCAAGGCTGCAAAAAATCATAAATGAATAATATTAAAGTCAAATGTGGAAATATAGAAATCTCAAATAATAATAAAATCTGTATTATTGCTGGGCCGTGCCAATTAGAAACCGAACAACATGCCCTGGATATGGCTGGTAAAATTCAAGAAATTACATCAAAGTTTAAAATGGGTTTTATTTATAAAACCTCGTTTGATAAAGCAAATAGAACTAGTTTAAAAGGAAAAAGAGGAGCAGGACTTGAAGCATCATTGCCAGTTTTTGATAAAATTAAAAAGGAATTAAACATTCCAATACTTACTGACGTTCATAATGCTGAACAATGTTCTGTCGTAGCAAATCATGTGGATGTTTTACAAATACCAGCATTTTTATGTAGGCAAACTGATTTACTTATTGCAGCATCAAAAACAAATAAAATAATAAATGTTAAAAAAGGACAATTTCTTGCACCTTGGGATATGGTTAATGTAACAAAGAAAATTTCAGACACAGGTAATAAAAATATCTTAGTTACAGAAAGAGGAGCTAGTTTTGGCTACAATACTTTAGTTTCAGATATGAGATCTTTACCAATTATGGCTAAAAATGGTTATCCAGTCATTTTTGATGCTACCCATTCTGTTCAACAACCAGGTGGACTGGGTGAAAAAAGTGGTGGTCAAAGAGAATTTGTTGAATATCTATCAAGAGCTGCTGTTGCTGTTGGTGTAGCAGGAGTATTTATTGAAACCCATCAAGATCCTGATAACGCTCCTTCTGATGGACCAAACATGGTTCCTTTAAATAAATTAGAATATTTATTAAATCAACTTAATGAAATTGATAATTTAATTAAAAAATAAATGAGTAAAATACTAAAGATTAAAGCTCGTCAAGTTTTTGACAGTAGAGGAAATCCAACTATTGAAGCAGAAGTATATACAAAAAATAATAGTGCATCTGCAATTTGTCCATCTGGAGCTTCTACAGGTACTTACGAAGCATATGAAAAAAGAGATATCCAAAACAAAAAGTATTTAGGTAAAAGTGTTTTGGGCTCTATTAAATTAGCAAATACTAAAATTTCAAAAAAACTAAAGGGTTACAGTATTCATAACCAAGAAAGAATAGATTCTTTATTAATTAATTTAGATGGAACTAGACAAAAAAGCTATTTAGGAGCTAATACAATTTTAGCAATTTCAATGGCTGTTAAAAAACTTTCAGCGAAAATTAAAAAAAAACCATTATATAAAACTTTTTTAGTTAAAAAAAATTATAAATTACCATTTCCACTAATGAATATTATTAACGGAGGAGCACATGCTAATAATGGCCTTAGAATTCAAGAATTTATGATAAGACCAGATAAAGCAAAAAGTTTTACAGAGGCAATGAGAATTAGCTTTATAGTAATTCAAAATTTAAAAAAAATAATCAAAAGTAAAGGTTTTTCTACTTCTGTTGGAGATGAAGGTGGTTTTGCACCAATGATAAGCAGTAACAATCAAGCTCTTGATTTAATAGTTTCAGCAATTAAAAAATCAGGTTTTAAAAATGGTAAAGATGTATCAATTTGCCTAGATGTTGCAGCTAATGAATTATTTAAAAATAAGAAATATTCTATTCATTCGAAAAATTTTATCTCAGTAAATAAATCTATTAGTGAATATAAAAAAATTATTAATAAATATAAAATAAAATCAATAGAAGACCCTTTTTCAGAAAATGATTGGTCATCCTGGAGTAAACTTATGAAAGCTATTAATAAAGTCCAAATAGTTGGAGATGACCTTTATGTAACTAATCTACAAAGATTAAAAAAAGGTTTTTTAAGTAATTCTTCTAATTCAATTTTAATTAAACTTAATCAAATAGGAACAGTATCTGAAACGCTCGAAGTTATTAAGTTTGCTCAAATTATAGGTTATAATACAATTATTTCTCATAGATCAGGTGACAGTGAAGATACATTTATTGCTGATCTTGCTGTTGGTACTAATTCAAATCAAATAAAAACTGGATCCCTGGCTAGATCTGAGAGAGTATCTAAGTATAATCAATTAATTCGTATAGAAGAAGAACTAGGCAAAAAGGGAAAAATGAATAAAATTCATTAATGTTTGGAAAAATTAAAAAAAATTATTTCTTACTAATTGTTACTTTTTTAATCCTTTATTTTTTTTTTAATCTTTTAGATGGAGAAAGAGGTTTATTTTCATATTTTAAAAAAAAGAATTTATATAAAAATTTACAAAATGAGGAAACTCAACTAATTAATAAGATAGAAAAATTAGAATTTAAAAATTCGTTATTAACTGACAATTTAGATTTAGATTTCATTGAAACATTAATTAGAGAAAAATTTTTATTTGGAAAAGAGAATGAAACACTTTATATAATTAAAAAAAATGACAAATAAATTTAGACATCCAGAAAAAGTCAATAAGCCTATTAATCCTATAAAAAAAAAACCTGATTGGATAAGATCAAAACTTACTAATAGTAAGGAATTCTTTTTAACTAAAACTATAATTAATAAAAATAACCTTGTTACAGTTTGTCAGGAAGCTAACTGTCCCAATATAACAGAATGTTGGAGTAAAAGACATGCAACATTTATGATAATGGGCGACACATGTACTAGAGCATGCTCTTTTTGTGACGTAAAAACAGGTATACCAAAAAATTTAGATCCTCTAGAGCCAATTAAAATTTCTCAGGCAGTTAATAGATTAAATTTAAAGCATGTTGTGATTACTTCTGTAGACAGAGATGATCTTGATGACGGTGGATCAAATCATTTTTTTAATGTAATTTCTGCTACAAAAAAAAAAAATCCTAATACATCAATTGAAGTATTAACACCAGATTTTTTAAGAAAAGGTGAGGCATATAAAAAAATTTTAGAGGCAGACTTTGATGTTTTTAATCATAATATTGAAACTGTACCAAGGTTATATCTAAAAGTTAGACCTGGTGCTCGATATTTTGGCTCATTAAACTTATTAAATAATATAAAAAAAATTAATAAAAAAGTTTTTACTAAGTCTGGATTAATGGTAGGTCTTGGTGAAAGTAAAGATGAATTGATTCAAGTGATGGATGATTTAAGATCTGCTGATGTTGATTTTTTAACTATTGGACAATATTTACAACCTTCTGTAAAGCATCATCCTTTGGATAGATACTATCACCCTAATGAGTTTAAAGATCTTGAAGATATTGCAAAATCAAAAGGTTTTTTAATGGTCTCATCTTCACCATTAACTAGATCCTCATATCATGCTGATGAAGATTTTATCAAACTAAAAAAAAATAGATTAAAAAATTAATGCCTAAAGCTTCAGTTAAGAGATTAATTGAATGTAAAAAAGAACAATTAATTGATCTTGTTCTTGATATTGAAAAATATCCTCAGTTTGTTCCATTTTGTCTTGACGCTCGTGTTCATGAAAGAAATCAAAAAGATAATTCTATACTCATTATAGCCGATTTAACTATTGGTAAGGGTCCTTTAAAAGATACATATAAAAGCGATGTTAAATTCAACAAAAAAAATAATTCTATTAAAGTTATAAATATTGGTGGTCCATTAAAACATTTAGAAAATAATTGGAAATTTGAAGATAATCCTAATGGTACTGAAATTTTTTTTGATATAGATTTTGAGATTGAAAATAAATTTTTAAGTATTGTAATGAACAAATCTTTTCAATTTGGCTTGAATAAAATAGCTGATGCTTTTCAAAAAAGAGCAGAAGAACTATTTAATAAAGCTTAAAACTAAATTTAAAGCTTTAATAACAGTAGTTTTTTGAATTAAGTTTCTTTTTTTGCTTTTAAACAGGTATTTTTTAACCAATATTTTTTTACCTTTCATTAAACCTATATATACTAAACCTACTGGTTTTTGCTTAGTTCCGCCTTTAGGTCCAGCAATACCTGTTATAGAGACAGAAATGTTGGTTTTGCTAATTTTATTTAAATTTTTAACCATTAATAAGCAAGTTTCATAACTTACAGCACCATGTTTCATTATAATTTTCTTAGAAATTTTAAGAGTATTTATTTTTGCTTGATTTGAATAAGTAACTAATCCAAGAGTAAAAACTTTAGAAGAATTACTGACAGAAGTTATTGAACTAGAAAGTAAACCACCTGTACAAGACTCGGCAAAAGAAATTTTAAGATTTTTTTTCCTCAATAAATTTACAATTTTTTGAGAAAGTTTTTTCATGAGTTCAAAACCATATATAAAACAAGAATAGCAACAACATACAAACCTGCACAAACATCATCCATAATTACACCAAAACTGTTCTTAAAATTTTTATCATAATAGCTAACAGGGAAGGGTTTAACGATATCAAAAAATCTAAAAAGGATAAATATTATGAAATAATATGTAAGCACTTGATTAGTGTCTTTAATACCATCATGAGCTATCTCGTAAAGACATATAGGAATTGACTGACCAATAAACTCATCAATAACCACTTCTTTAGGGTCTTTATTATCTAAATCTTTTATAAAAATATTGACGATCCAAAGTGATATAAAAAAAATAATAATAACAAAAAATAGAATAATATTTGGAGAAATTTTTAATATATGAAATAAAAAAAATAAAAAAATAGTAGTGGCTAAAGAAGCATAACTACCTGGTATTTTTTTTAATTTTCCAATTCCAAATAAAGTAACAACTAAAAAAACAATTTTATTCATATATTTTAACTGAAGCTATCACTTCACAGGCTATAGCTTTTTCTTTTCCTATTATACCTAATTTTTCAGTTGTTTTACCCTTTATATTGATTTGTGAATTAGACAACTTACATAGTTTACTAATACACTTAATCATTTTATTTTTGTATTTCTTAATTTTAGGTTTCTGTGTAATTATATTGATATCAATATTATTTATTATAAATCCTTTAGAATTAATTTCTTTAACAACTTGATTTAATAATATGGTAGATCTAATGTTTTTGAATTTTTTACTTTTATCTGAAAATTTTTCACCAATGTCACCCTTCACACAAGCACCTAACAATGCATCTGTTAATGCATGTAAAACAGGATCACCATCAGAATGACCTAATGTTCCAATTTTTGATGGAATATTAATACCACCAAGATATAATTTTTTGCCTGGAACTAATCTATGAACATCAAAACCTATTCCATATTTTATCAAATTTTTAGTTTCGATATCAGAATTTACTGTAATTTTATTATTAAAAGTTTCACCACCTATTAATTTAATTTTCTTTCCTGCACTTATAAACAAATTTGCATCGTCTGTTATATTTTCACTTTTATCTTTTTGTAGCTTATATAATTCTTTATAATTAAAAGCCTGAGGAGTTTGTGTAAAAAAAATATTTTTTCTTTGTAAATTTATAATTCTCCCTCTAATTTTTTGTTTAACTGAGTCATTTGTTTTAATTGACGGTATTACACAATTATTTGTTTTTAGACTTTCAATTAATTTATCTAGTAATTTTAAAGAAAAATTAGGTCTAGCAGCATCATGTATCAAAACATTTTTAATATTTTGTTTTTTTATACTTCTTAAAGCTTTATATGCCGACTCTGCTCTAGTTTTCCCTCCTTTAATTATTTTTATTCCTTTAATATTTAGAGTTTTAACAAAATTTTCATGTTTTTTATTAATGACAAGAACAATTTTTTTTATCTTTTTAAATTGTTTTGCTTTATTAATTGAGTGTAAAACTAAAGGTTTTCCTTTATAAAAATGATATGGTTTAGGTACAATAGAATTAAATCTTTTACTTTCACCTGCTGCAAGTATTATAAAGCAATTACTCATGATTAAATTATATAATTAGCTTATTTATTACATAATGAATGAATTTATCAAAAAAAATATATTTATAATTTTAGTATTTATTATTACTCTTTCAGTAGGTTTTTTAACATTTTTAACATTTATTGATAAAAGTATTATTAAGCTTAATGAATTCAATCTACAATTATTATTAATATTAGATATTGTTCTATTATTGTTGTTTTTTTCAATAATTTTTATTGAAATTAGAAACTCTTTAAAAGACGATATAAATATTAATGGTTCAAAAACTAATAGAAAATATATAGCTTTTTTTTCATTATTTACGTTAATACCATCTATATTAATTTCAATCTTTTCATTATTTTTATTCTCATTTGCTCTAGAAAAATATTTAGATAATAAGATAACTACAGCTGTAAATAATTCTTATGAAATTGCTAAAAATTATGTTGATGAAATTAAAAACAAAATAGAATCAGATATTGTTTTAATAGGCTATGACTTACAAAAAAATATAGATATATTCTATGATAATCCAAATAGATTTAAAAATATTATAAAGACTCAAATATTAATTAGAGATGTCGATGAAATACACTTGATAGATAGCTCTGGTAATTTAATATTTACTTCGTTAAATGATAAAAAACTGTACAACCCACCTACTACCAAGGGTTTAGAAATGGTTTATAATGAAGAAAGACCCTTAAAAATTATTAATGCTTTTGAAAACAAATCTTCTGCTCTATTAAAATTAACTGGATATATTGATACTTATTTATACGTTGTAAAATTTTTAGATGAAAATATTTCTAATTATTTAACTCAATCACAACAAGCTATAAATTTTTATTATACCGTAGAAGATCAAAGAAGCGGTGTTAAAATTTCATTTATTTTTATTTACATTGTTGTAGTTACATTATTATTATTTTTATCTATCTCAATTGCTATGAAATTTTCTTCAAGATTTTTTAGATCAATTAGTAATTTAATTTCGGCATCTGCAAATATAGGAAAAGGTGATCTAGAGACCAAAGTACCAGAAATTGAATCTGATAAAGAAATTGAAACATTGAATAAAAACTTCAACTTAATGATAGATCAATTAAAGACTCAACAAGAAAAATTGCTATTAAATGAAAGACATGAAGCTTGGGAAAGTGTAGCAAGAAAATTAGCTCATGAGATTAAAAATCCATTGACTCCCATTCAATTAACGATTGATAGATTAAAAAATAAATACTCAAATTTAATTAATAAATCTGACAAAGATACTTTTAATGATAATTTAAAAACAATTATTAATCAAATTAAACAAATAGAAAATTTGGTTAATGAGTTTTCTGATTTTGCACGAATGCCAAAACCTATCTTAAATGAGAATGATTTAGCGATAATATTAAAAGAAAACATTATGCTGTTAAAGGAAGTTGATTTATCTATAGAAATTAACCTGAAATTAAATCAAGAAAAAATTATATTTTTCTGTGATAAGGAACAATTATCCAGGGCATTTTTTAATCTAATTAAAAACTCAATTGAGAGTATTAATGAAAAATACTCCAAAAATGATGATTTTATTAAGAAAATTGATATAGAAATACTAAATAAAAATGATTATATAGAATTTATAATTATAGATAATGGATCAGGTTTTTCTGAAAAAAATTTAAATAATATTATTAAACCTTATTTTACAACTAAATCAAAAGGTAGTGGACTTGGGTTATCAATAGTAAATAAAATAATAAATGATCACAACGGGACTATTAAATTTATTCAACAAAAAATTGGTGCTAAAATTATCGTAAAATTTAAAAAAAATGTCAACTGAAATACTAATTATTGATGATAATCCTGATATTAGAAACATACTTAACGATTTAATAAGTGATGCTGGGTATAAAACTCGAGTGGCTGCAAATTATAATCAAGCTTTAACTGAGATTGATAAAAAAGTACCTGACGTTGCTATTATAGATGTTAAATTAGATAAGGGTGATAATGATGGTATTGAATTATTAACTCATATTAAAAAAAAAAACAAACAAGTACCAGTAATAATTATTTCTGGACACGCAAATATTGAAATGGCAGTTAAATCATTAAAATCTGGTGCGTTTGAATTTATTCAGAAACCTTTTGATCAAGAACGATTAATGAATTTTGTTAATCGAGCAGTTGAAAATATTAGATTGAAAACACAAAATACTGAATTAGAGTCTAAATTATTTCATTCGTATGAACTTATCGGTAATAGTACTAATATAGAAAAAATAAAAGAACAAATTACAAAACTATCAGCAACTGAAAGTAGAATATTTATTAATGGACCAACTGGTTGTGGAAAAGAACTTATAGCCAGAAAAATTCATAAACTATCTAAAAGAAATAATCAGTCTTTTGTAATATTAAATGGAGCACTGTTAGATGTTAAAAAATATGAGCTGGAACTTTTTGGTGAAGAAAAAAGCAATGGATCAATTTCATATGGTGCACTCGAAAAATCCAGTGGTGGAACTTTATTAATTGATGAAGTTTCTGAAATACCATTAGAAACTCAATCAAAAATTTTAAGAGTATTAATAGATCAAAAATTTAAAAGAATTAATGGTGACCATGATATTAATGTTGATGTTAGAATTATTTGTTCATCTACAAAAAATATTAAAAATGAAATATCTCTTGGAAATTTTAGAGAAGATTTATTCCATCGCTTAAATGTTTTTCAAATCGATGTTGAACCTTTAAATAAAAGAATTAGTGATATTTCTTTGCTAATTGATTATTTTTCAAAAAAAATAGCAGAAAACTATAATTTAAAAAAATTTAATATTGATATTAATAATCATTATTTAATTAATTATGAATGGCCTGGTAATGTAAGAGAATTAAGAAATTTAATTGAAAGAATAGCTATATTAGCTCCAGATAATGATGAAAAAGTTTCTACAATTATAAAAGAGTCCTTGAAAACACCAGAAAATGATATTCTCAAAACTAAAAACACCTTGTCTGTACCCCTTAAGGAAGCTAGAGAAAATTTTGAGAAAGATTATTTAACAACACAATTAAAAAAATTTGGTGGAAATATTTCAAAAACAGCCAAATTTGTAGGCATGGAAAGATCTGCTTTACATAGAAAACTTAAACTTTTAGGAATTAAAGAATTCAATTAAATGAATGTTATTATCTGCGGTGCTGGTAGAGTCGGTTTCACTATAGCAAAGTTACTTAGTGAGCAAAATCACTCTATTACTGTAATAGATCAGTCAAGCGATGATATACAAAAAATCAACGAAACACTTGACGTTAAGGCAATTGTTGGAAAAGCAACTTCTCCAGCAATATTAGAAAAAGCAAACATAGCAGAGGCTAATATGATTATTGCTGTTACAAGAAATGATGAAATAAATATGCTAATTTGCCAAATAGCTTATTCATTATTCAAAACCCCAAAAAAAATTGCAAGAATTAGAGCACAAGAATACTTAGATCCAAAATTTTCTCAACTTTTCAATAAAGAAAATTTACCAATAGACTTTGTTATATCTCCTGAAATTGAAATAGCAAAATCAATTCATAGAAAACTTGAATCACCTGGAGCAACAGATAACGTTCCTTTTGCTGATAATAATATTAGATTATTAGAAATTTTTGTAGATGAAAGATGTCCGATATTTAATATTAAACTAAACGAATTAACAAA
>MDSW01018402.1_pt1 | contig 15970 bp, 14 predicted proteins | sample 811171 | NCBI WGS metagenome assembly MDSW01 (sample SAMN05326641, study PRJNA326480) | marine metagenome | isolation source: seawater | place: Atlantic Ocean: North West | collected 2012
ATGGCTTCGAGGAGGATCCAACATTGGGGGGGAACACCGGAGACGAGGTTTCTCTGGACCTTTCATCCGGGATAGTTTCCCTCAAGGTGGAATCTAGGCATACCGAGGTTTGATGGCATCCACTCCGTGCAAGGCCCATGGCAGCGCGTCCCGATCCGGAACCATGCAGGGAACAAGACCTAGGCCTATTCGAGATTACACAGAGGGACGGCGCTGCAAGAATAGGTAGGCTACACACCAAACACGGCATGGTAACCACTCCTATGCTGCTTCCAGTGATCAACCCGAATCTACGAACTATCGAACCAAGGGAGATGTGGGACAAGTATGGAATCGAGGCCCTGATAACCAATTCCTACGTTATATGGAAGCATGAGGACCTGAAATCCCAAGCCCTCTCGAACGGGATCCACTCATTGCTGGACTTCCCGGGAGCGGTAGTAACCGACTCAGGAACATTCCAGTCGTATGTCTACGGGGACGTAGAGGTTGGCCCAGAAGAGATAGTGTCGTTCCAGAGGGAAATGGGCGTGGATGTGGGCACGATGCTCGATGTATTCGGAAGACCTGACATGTCCAGAGATGAGTTGGAGCATGCAGTTTCAGAGACCGCTAATCGCTCGGAGCTCTCACTTTCCGCAGCAGGCCCAGACATGCAACTCAACGGGCCGATACAAGGTGGCACTCACGCAGATCTTAGGGACGACTCATCTCTCCTGATGGGTTCGGCAGAGGTAGACGGTAAGGGATTCGCCATCCATCCGATAGGGGGGATCGTACCTCTAATGGAACAACAGAGGTACAGGGAACTATTCGAGATTCTACTAGCCTCCAAGGCATCACTTCCCCCTGACAGGCCAGTCCACTTCTTCGGTTGCGGGCACCCGCTACTCTTCCCGATGTCGATAGCCCTAGGGGTGGACATCTTCGATAGCGCAGCTTATGCGATTTTCGCTAGGGACGATAGACTCCTTACTCCAGAGGGTACCGTAAAACTGGACGAATTAGAGGAATGGCCTTTCCAATCAAACGCTCTTTTCGGCAAGACCCCTCAGCGCATCAGGGAAATGGCTCATGACGATAGATCAAGGATTCTAGCTGAGCACAACCTCGAGGTCACCCAGTCGGAACTAGCCAAGTGCAGAGAGGCAGTCAGGAAGGGCACTATTTGGGAGTTGGCCGAGAGGAGGAGCCACGCATCCCCTTACCTCAGGGAGGCCTTCGTATGGTTGCAGGAACAACTGGACAGACCTGATGACGGGCCAGTCGGGGAGTCAGTACTGAGGATGATTGCATCCAGCAACCCCCTCAGGGGCGGGGGGGAACCTCTTGGGGAGGAAATCGAGTACAGGCCTCATATCCTCCACATTCAGGCTCTGCTAGCCACCAGATGGAGGGTACCTGGATCGTGGTGGGACTCCTCTACCGATCCCGCAGAGGGGGTTCTGCTGATAGAAGGCACCTCCCCTCCTTGGCGCAATTCTATCGGCGCGGTGATCGAGCACCTGCATAGGGAGCCTAGGACAGTAGTGATGATTTCCACACCGATAGGCCCCATACCGTACTCTCTGGAGGACCTATCCCCATGGTGCCACCTGACTGGACCGAATGGTATTTGGGAACCAATCTCGGATGAAATGGAGATTAGCGATGCTCTCGATGAGCTGGGCCTATCCGAGCTTCCACTTACTAGGATAACTCCCGAAGAAGAAGTGGAAGGGATCATGGAGTCACGAGAGATTAGGAATTGGCTGGATAGATGTTCCATTGTAGACAAACTCGCACTTCTGTGCTCTGTTCACCCTCTAGATGCTTGCAAGATGACGAATGAGATGACATGTAGGATGTCCAGAACCGACAGGGTCGTAAACGTAAGATCTCGAGGATCGCACATCCTATCTCCTAGGCTGACAGATGGGGGGATTTCACTTACAATCGCGGGGGCCTCGTTGGCAAACGACCTGAACACCTCTCCAGTCCCAGAGTTCGGAAAAACAGAGGAGGAATCCGATTTCCCAGGAATTCCGAGGGTGTGCATCGTTGACGATGCAATACCATTCGTTGGAAAGGGCAGGAACGTGATGCACGGTTACATCTCAGGAGCAGACTCCCACATCATCCCCGGACAACCGTGTCTAGTCATCGACTCGAAAGGAACACTTGTTGCTCATGGGACTCCGTTGACCTCCCATCTCGAGATGCAGTTCCTAAGGAAGGGAATCGCTGTCAAAGTCAGGGACGGAGCTTTCAAGCAAGACGAGTGAGGGAAACTTTCTGGGGATTCATTCAAGTGATTGTTGTACGACCAAGGCTCGACTGCTATAGGGAGTCGGGGCTAGATTATGTCGGATGAAGAACTCCTTGGGGATGCACCAATTATCTCCACGAAGGGCCTTAGGAAGATGTATGGCCCTCACTTAGCATTGGATGACATCAATCTAGAAATCAAAAGGGGCGCCATAGGGATACTTGGGCCTAATGGGGCCGGGAAATCGACACTCTTCAAGTGCCTACTTGGCCTAATCACCACTACTTCAGGAGAAGGAAGCGTCCTCGGCCATGACATCAGGACACAGGGGGAGATGATCAGATCCAAAATAGGATACATGCCTGAGTACGACGCACTTGATCCAAACCTCTTCGCAATCGACCAAGTAAGGTACTCCGGGGAGCTTCTCGGTATGAACACGAAGCATGCGACTCAGAGGGCCCATGAAGTTCTCCAGTACGTAGGACTGAAGGATCAGAGATACAGGAAGATAGAGACATTCAGCACCGGGATGCTACAAGCAACTAAGCTAGCATGCGCCTTGGTTCATGACCCAGACATACTAATCTGCGACGAACCAACCAATGGATTGGACCAGAGGGCCCGCTCATTCATGCTTCAGACCCTAAATAGGACCGTGAAAGAAGGAAACAGATCAGTTCTCATGAGCAGTCATGTGATGGATGATGTGCAGGACCTATGCCAAAGCATAGTGATGATACACAAGGGTAGAATTGTTGTCCAGCGAAGTATCGAGGAACTTGTAGAACAAGTCGACAAGGAGGTCGAGATGGTGATATGGGGAGGAGCCAGCAAGATGGAGGATGAGCTGAACTCTATGGGCATGCAGCTCAGGCGTCTGGGCAGGGTAATCCGAGTCAAGGTCACTAGCGAGGAAACGATTGACCAGATCCTCCAAGCAGCGGTTTCAGCAGGAGTACAAGTCCGCCAGATGAAGGAATACGAACCCGATCTTGAGGACATCTTCTTGCTTGTAATGGATAAGTTGGGATCCCAGATCAAGGGAACTGGAGATTTGATGACCCCTGAGCACACAGGAGGAGTTTGAGTGGCTAAGGAGCAAGTCGAACTAGAAGGCGGAACCACCAGGATGGAGGCAGCGTTTGGATCTGGAGACGGAGACGATGAGGCAACAGCAGTAGTTGCCAAGTCACAAGCTTCTCTAGGGCAGATCTTCGAGCAGAAGTACCGTCCGTGGGATGGTGACCTAGGGCCCAGGTGGATGAGGAACTACGCTATATTCAGGCACCACGTGTATGGAGTCTTCACGAGTAAGGGGCACAGACAGTACCATCCGATGGTAAGACTCCTCATCCTGATAATCTTCCTCGCCTCCCTTACCCCCATTCCTATGCTCTTCCTATCTTCCTTGACAGGGGATCAGGGGGGTTTCATGGAGAAGATGTGGGGGGTGAACAGGTACAATCTGTGGGGACAGGTTCTGGGTTATTTCCCCAGGAACCTGTGTATGTGGCCCCTGCTAACCGCAATAGTCGTAGGGGGGATGATATCGGACGACAGGCAGCACGGGACAAGTGCCGTCTACTTCTCAAGACCCATCTCTAGGCTGGACTATACGGCAATGAAGTATCTTAGCGTGGCAATAATTCTCGGATTCGTCATCGTTTTCTCTTACTTCGCATACTACACCAGCGCCATTGTGTTCAAGGCAGAGGGTTGGGCATATCTCGCGGATACTCTCCCGATTTTTCTCGGAGGGATGCTAGCTGGAATCATCCTAGTGATAACATACACCTCAATTGGATTGGCTCTATCTAGTATCAGCAGGAGTCGCTTCTTTGCTGCTATAGGATTTCTGAGTATAATCTACGGTACGAAACTGGTCTCCCTACTAGTCGAGCTACAATTCAGTACGACGTTCATGTATGCCTTGAGCCCCTACGACTGCTTGGCTCACTTGGGGCAGTTTCTACTGGGGATACCTCCAAATTACGAACACCCGGTCTCAATATCTGCAGTTTCCATATTGGCCATGAACTCCTTGGCAGTCTGGCTACTAGTTTCCAGAGTGACTTCGCTGGAGGTGACCAGAGAATGACAATTGATGCACAGGAACCTCCTGCAGTGTTGATCGATCAAGCCTCTAAGTGGTACGGACAGGTAATCGGAATCAACGACCTCTCCCTCGCAATTGATGGAGGGGTAACAGGGGTACTGGGGCCAAACGGAGCAGGTAAGTCGACCCTGTTCAAGCTAATGATGGGCAGAATAAAGCCTAGCCAGGGTTCTGTCAGACTATTCGGCGTGGATCCCTGGGTCAACACCTCTCCGTACCGGAGGGTGGGTTACGTAAGTGAGTCCGAGAAGCTGTATGAGTGGATGACCGCACTGGACTTCGTGTCCACCCTAGCCAGGCTTCATGGAATGACGAGAGAGGAAGCCACAGGCAGGGCATCTCACGTATTGGATTTCGTCGGGCTATCTGATGTGATGCACAAGGAGCTTGGAAAGTTCAGCAAGGGTATGAGGCAGAGGGTCAAGATCGCCCATGCACTTGTGCATGACCCAGACCTGATTATTCTGGACGAACCCCTCCATGGATGTGACCCATTAGCCAGAACCAGCATCATGAGCGTCATACGCGAAATGGGTGAGCAGGGCAAGACCATCCTAGTTTCAAGTCATATTCTAGAGGAGATAGAGAGGATAACAGAGCAGATCGTGATTCTCCACAATGGCCGGTTACTTGCCATAGGAAATCTGCATGCTATTCGCGATTTACTCGATAAGCACCCGCACAGGATACTCATCAATTGCGAGGATCCAAGGAGTCTGGCAGCACTATTCATCTCAGAGGATCCCATTTTCGGAGTCAGGTTTCCCAGGGAAGGGCAACTAGAAATCCACACCAACAACCTATCCGCGGCCCACTCAGTCCTACCGTCTATAGTCGTGAAATCGAATCAGAAGATCACCAGTATCGAGAATCCAGATGACAATCTTGAGTCTCTGCTTAGCTACCTAATCAAGGAGGGCCAATGATGGATAAGAAGGGCCTCGCGCTTTCAGAGACAGTTTGGACAAGGCTGGACCGTAAGGCGGGAGCAATAGTTGAGCTAACAATGAGGCAACTACGCCACAGGATCTCCACCTGGGTGGTATTGGGAGTAGGTGCCCTACTGATGCTGCTGCTGCTATCCTTCTACGTAGACTCCGTCAGGGAGTCTTTCGAACCCATAGACAACGACGGAGATAGTGAGGACAACGACGGTGATGGATACCCAATGGGCCAAGAGAGAAAGTATGGTACTCCTGACTGGGACTCCAACGTTTTCCCAGGGGCTAGCATCTTCCTTCCCGAGAGTGACATAGACTGGAATGATGCAGAAAGGACGTACTCGGATAACAAGTCATGGGAGGGTCGGGCCTTCTTCGAGGCTCGTTGGATTGATCTAAATTACAGCGGAGAGTGGTGGGACACTCACATCACTTGGAATCCCGATGAATCAGGAATCCCCGATCTGACGGATTGCTCGGAATGGGAGTTGGAGGAGATTTACCAGACTGTGTGGAGGGATGGTTGTGATCTCGGTGACCAAGATGGGAACGGTCTGACAACATACTACGTTTCAGGCAAGTGGAGAGGAGATGGGGAAGTAATAGTGCCCGAGGGAATGTACCTCTCATGGGGGTACTGGACAGAGGAGGTATACATCGAACCAGAACCTCCTGAGATGTATATCAACGAGGACGGGATAGACTGCTTCAACGGTCTTTCCCTAAGAGAGGAAGGATGGGAAGAGAGTAGGGTGGACTGTCCGTCCGAGGTCAGATTAGGGGGGAGCCATGGATTCGATGATGACGGCGACTGCCTCGCTATGAACGACGGCCTTGGTGATGACGACAACGGCAATGGGATACGCTGCGACGTGCAGTGGGTGGCGCCCAACGGAGTGGTGATCGATATCCGATCCGATTACCTTGTCGACGAGGACCCGGACGAGCAGGTGTACATCGGAGAACTCGGCCACAGGACATTCGTAATTGCAGTCGGGAAGATGGCCTTCGTAATCCTCCTGGGTTTGTTCATCCCTCTATTCCTATCTCTAGGACTGGTAAGGGACGAGACAGAGAACGGAACACTTCACCTTCTACTGTCGAAACCCATCCATCGCGCTGAATTCATCGTTTACAGGTTAATGGGGTACCTGGCAATTTCGGGAACCTACGTCATCGCACTCTCCCTTGTCGTCGGGCTTATCGCCTCATTACTGGGTCCCGGCGATGAGTTATTCCGGCTCTCGGACATGCCAGTATGGCTCGGGATAGGGCTCGCAACGACTCTGGTTCTGGCCGCCTACGGATCAATATTCAACGCCATGGGCCTTATCTCACCCAAGTACGGGGTATACCTTTGCATAGTATTCGGGATTTGGGAGTTTATGATGGGGAGCTTTTCCATAGTGAACCCAAATTGGACAGTGGCAAGCGTATCTATCTCCCACTGGGCTCTGCAGATGATTGATGCCATGGTGCTTCTAGCTTGGCCGGATACCATCCAATGGGCCGAGATGGATAACGCGTTCGGAATAGACTCCGGACTCTCCATCTTCTGGCAGCCTCCCGTCCATACTCTAGGGACTGCATCAGCAGCAGTAGCAATGCTAAACAGCATCCTAGTTCTTATGATAGTCTCAGTAGCTTGGATATTCATAGCAAAGTCAGTCTTCAGCAGACGGGAGATAATGTGATTGAGATGCAGGAGAATCCAACTAAGTTCGAGGGGGACTTCTCCTCACTATGGAGGCTCGATGTCATGCCTCCAATCTACGGCCTGTCCTGGTGGTGGTATTGGGTGCTGATTCTAATACCGGATCCTGACAGGCCTAGTAGGTCCAGGCAGCTGATGACTCTGTGGTCGACTAAGGAGACTAAGGCAGTTAGGGTCAGTGGCCACTGGTGGGAGCCCGGTTCTAGGATGCATAAGGACGAGAATGGAGGTTTCGTAATCCCTGGGATGGTGTGTGCATGGTGGTACGATGGTGAGACTATGCACGAACCGCTCACCATGCGAGAATGCCGCATGGCCGTCATTAGTGATACTCACCCATTGTGGCCCGGAGAGGGGGATGGGCTTGGAGCAGGGGCAGTCATCCCTGTGGAGAGGGAGGATCTTTCCATGGGGATGTCTCCTGGAAATCAGTCCATGTGGGTAAGTCTTTCCAGTGACAGAGAAGCTAGGTCAAAAGGGGCTCCATCTACCTTCGAAGCTAACCTCACGCCCTGGTGGGGACCACCAAGCGAACTCACATACAAGAACAACGAGATAGCTCTCGGCATGGGTTATGATATCCTTAGACTTCAAGGCATGAAGTCCAGATTAGTCGTAGATGGCGAGGAGTTGGAGGGAACGGCCTACTTCCAGAAGGTCACAGTCCAAGCTCCATCAGTCCCCTGGTTCTGGGGAATGGTCCACTTTGACGATGGATCATATTTGGATTGGTTCATGCCACACTTGACTCCACTATCAACAACGAAGGATGACAAGCCATGGCGAAAGAGAGATGCGGTCAGAATCCCCCTGAAACGGGCCGGTATTTTCCATGATAGGAAGGGAGGCAGGACGCAAGAGTTCGACAATTGTGAGGTCGAGGTCAGTAATTCTGATCAGGATCTCTTGGATTCCGACGGAAACTTGCTTCCAAACTTCAGCATAAAGGTCTGGAATGACTCTTCCAAGGTTTCAATGGACATTAGGTCAGTTAGTCGTGCAAGGTGGACATTCGATCAGCCAACTCGAATGGGCCTTGTCAGCCATCTGACCTACAACGAGTATCCGTTTGAGGTGATCCGTCTCAAGATTGAGGACGAAGAAGGAATTAGGACCATGTCGGACTATAGTTGGATTCATGGAAATGCCGAGCATTCCTGGGGATTCTTGCACTGATGAACTTGGGATAGCAATCCCTTAGAAACTATCATCCAAGCGGGAATACTAATGTCTCAGTTCGTTGAGCAATTCAGGTCCGATATCGACGAGGACTCTGCTCGTTCGGACTTCCCTGAAATTACAGAGTCGGAGACTCCAATCTGGAGAGGCGGCCCATCAACCGCTTCGATGGCCGACAAGTACATCCTCTCGATTTTGGTTCTCCTCGTTCATGTCGCCTTCTTCCTAGGAGAATTACTAGACACTCCAGAAGGAGAAGGCCAGGCTAACTTCATCCTATCAGTAGTAATGTGGCTAATTGACACAACAGGAGTAATGGGCTTTGTCATATGCATGCTAATTCTTACCAAAGTCAATCACTACGCAAATTTCTCCACATCCGGAAAGTGGACGACATCCTGGTTGCTGATTTGCTGCCTCATCCCACTAATTTGGAAACTAATGGATGTAGTGGAGTGGATCGCGGGTTTCTTCGGTTCAGGGTTCTCAAGCCCTCTTCCAGCATGGAACTACTCATGGTTCGCCCCTCTTGGAATTCTATCCTTCTTGGTCATGGTCTCACTCACCTCTCTTTACCAGAGATCATTCCACTATGCCATAACAGACAAAAGGATACACATTAGACAGAACTTCCTGTACTTCGAAACTAGCGCCCACGGGATTTCTTATCACAAAGTGGAGAATCTCAAGGCCGACCCAACCATTCTAGGTAGGATTCTAGGATTTGGAAACATACACGTAATCACTGGATCTGGAGTGGGATTACAGGTCGAATCTCTGGGAGCTACCGTAGGAGCCTCCACGGGGATAATCGAATCCTCGAAGGGTAAGATGAGATTTCTCTCATTCCTACTTGGTTGGATTACCTTTCAGAGAGATAGAACCGTAGAGAATAGTGACCCTGCAGTCTGTCTTTATGGGATTAGACGACCAATGGAAGTATATCGATTGATTAACGAACTCATGGATTCCAACGTCGGGCCAGCTATAGAATAAAAGAAAGTTACAGGTGAATCGCTAACCCATCATTCCGCACCGTTCATAACCCTGAGTCCTCCCACAGACACTGAGAAATATGTCGGATGAGGAAACAATAACTAAGGCCGCTCAATGCATTACTCAAGGAGATTTCATGGGAGCCATGGAAATCTTTGAGGCACACATCAACTCCAACAGAGATGATCCTTCAGGATACCATGGTTGGGCTGAATCCGCGCTATTCGAGATACAGGAGAATGGGAACTTTGACGAGAAGGGCAATGACAGGATAAATGAGGGACAGGTCGCGGCCTACTTCAAGAAGGCAGCAGCACTTGATCCAGAGAGCACAGAGTACCAGGCTGCATATGCCAACGCACTAATTGAGTTCGATAGGATACCAATGGCAATTCGCGAACTGAGAAAACTAAAGGAATTAGGCGATTCATCGGACGATTTCGATGTTACTCAGGATCTTTATCAGGCAGCAAAGATGCTCATCGATAACATCGATTTCAAGACCAATTTCGATAGAAGCGAGGGCTTCGCTAAGCAGTTCCTACCAGTAGCTGTTGAGTTCGCTCTACTTGGTATGGGCTTTGCATCCGCAGAGGAAGCCCTGGAGTACCTCCAGACAGAGTAGGGGTGAACGATTGAGCGACCGATTCCTGGTCGCCCTAGGTTATCATGGAAACTCTTTCCACGGATCACAGATTCAGCCAGACGTTGGAACAGTCGAGGGTTCCATGAGGGATGCACTGAGAAGGCTTACTTGGTGGTCTGAGGGTTGCTTGGAGATGTCCAGCAGAACAGATGCTGGAGTTAGTGTTAGGATGAATCTGGCCAGAATCGATCTACCTTCATCAGTCACCGATAATGTTAGCAACGACTCCATAGTAAGAGCCCTAAATGACCACCTACCGGTGGGAGCAGTAGCGATTTCAGCCAATCGTGCACCATCCGCTTCCAAGGTCAGGTATGCTGATTCACGAAGCTACCTATATCGTCTTGAGGTAATAGAGGAATGGCCATCTAAATTTGATGCCGATGCAATATCGGAAGCCTGCTCATTGGTAGAGGGCAATCATGACTTCACAAACCTCTCCAGATTGGAAATAGGCACTGATCCAATCCGAACAGTAGACCGGTGTATTCCGTGGATTTCTGATGAAGGGAGGCTGATTGGATTCTCTATTCAGGCAAAGTCGTTCATATGGAACCAAGTTAGGAGAATTGCATCGGCATTCTCTGGAATAGCATCTGGTAGGATATCCCTTCTAGATCTGGAATCAGCACTGAACTCCCCACAGGTCTCAGTGGACTTGGGGAGGGCCCCTTCTGAAGGACTCGTTCTTTGGGATATATCGCACGAGGACTTCGATCCACCTTTCTCCGATAAACTGCCGATATCTACTTCATTCTCGGAGAGGCCTAGTGACTCCAGAGACTATCGGAGGTGGCTTTCATTGTCCAAATACGAAATGGGATTAATGCTGGAGAGAGAATGGATGACTAGAGTCAATTGAGTTCGATTTCCACCTCTTCACCATCTGAGCACGGCAGTGTTTCGCGAAGGAAGGCGCCGGAAATCACCTCAGCCGTGCTGGTGTGCCTTGTCAGATCGGGAACTAGAATAGCACATTCCTCCCAATCTCCCTTTTCTCTGCGAATCCTTCCTTTGAAGGCAGTTGCTCCTCCGAAGGACTTCCCGTCTCTTTCGAAACCCTCGATCCTGTGCGGCTCAACCGATTCCAGAGGAACGCCCTCCTCTAGACCGGCTAACACCCTCAATTGGAGGAATACACCCATGCTCCCTTCTCCTACATCCACGTTCAGGGTACCTGGCCAAGCACCTACTCCCAGAACACCCTTGAATTGGGATTGGTAGTGCTTCTGAAACATGAATACGTGAGCCCTACCAAGCCCGCTGCTCACCTTCCCAGTGACTCGCACGAACGCGGGCTGTACTGGCGACACATAATATTCCGCTTAGAATTACAAAACAAATATTGTCCCCTGCTCACCAATTGACCAACCCAGAGATGCCACTTCGAGGTATTCGGCAGAATCATTGTCAATTACCGGATTAGTATGGTTAAGGTGGAAGAATATCACCTCTGGGTCTCCCTCTCTCCTCCTGCCAAGTCTTCTGATAGTTTCGGAAATAGGCGGGTGTGGGATTAGAGACATGTCTCTCCCACCTAGTTCATCATCACTCCAGAATGTACCATCAACAAGTGCGAAATCGATTTCTAGTGAAATCAGCCAATCTCTGATGCTGGTCCATCCGACCATGTCTAGAGTTCCCGTCCAATCATCGTGATCTGGCATAAATAGTAGAGACGAATTAGGGCCTATCACCTTGATGGCATGTGTGTCCGAGAACTCATCTCGGTGTGGAACTGGTATGAACTCGTATCGGAAACCACACCCCTCAGAGGGAGAAAAGGGATTACTGCTCTCTACACTGTTCGCTTTGAACGGAGATAGCCAACCTCTTTTTTGGATGAAATCAATTACTCTCTTGCTTGCAAACAGGCAAACCTCTTCAGAGCCCATGACTTCCTTTCCAAATTGTCCCAATCCGTCAATGTGTCCTAGATGAGCATGAGTCAGGCTTACTGTATCGGGAATGATTGTGGCACCTTTCCCCACAAATCTGACACCCATTCCAAGCTGCCGAGGAAGAGCCCTGGAAGCTTCGATGAGGTGAACACTTCCGTCTGAGCCGATTACCAAGCAGCTTACTGGGTACAGAGCCTTGGAAGGGTCGCTTAGTGCGGAAATGCACCTATTGCACGAGCATCCTGCTTGTGGGACGCCGCCATCCTGGGCAGTCCCGACTAACAAAACTCTCACTTCATCAGTTGCCACAGGCTGCGATGGAATGCCTCACATCAATTCTCCCTCGGAGAAATTGTCCTAGGATTAATCAAAAACTAGTGTGCCTTCTGACGTCCATGCCAGTCGATATGTCGTGGATGAGGGATAGGTACTCGGAACTTCGGGACCAAGGACTGGACTGGAACCCACCTACGCTGGAGGCTGCCAGTGAGCCAAGGTGCACAATAGATGGCAGGCAGATGATAATGTTGTCAGCAAACAACTACCTCAATCTCACGACACACCCCCGGGTAGTCGAGGCTGCAGTGGAGGCAACCAGGAAGTATGGCGCGGGTTCCGGGTCAGTTCGAGCAATAGCAGGAACAATGGACCTCCATCTGGAAGCGGAACGGACCTGTGCAGAATTCAAGGAAGTCGAGGCATCACTGATTTACTCTGCAGGATATACCGCGAACGTCGGACTAATTCCCACCTTGGTGAGGGGGCCCCAAGACGTAATCATCTCGGATGAGCTCAACCATGGCTCAATAATCGATGGAGTCAGACTGACAAAGGCATCCAGAGCGGTTTACCCCCACAACGATATGGAAGCTCTAGAACGAGTCCTCAGAGAGAACAAGGACTCGGAAAGGAAACTAATCATCACCGACGGAGTTTTCAGTATGGATGGCGACATCGCCCCTCTTGACGAGATTGCAGATCTGGCCGAGGAATATGGGGCTATGACATTCGTCGATGACTGCCATGGAGAGGGTGTTCTCGGCGAAGGTAGGGGGATAGTTTCACACTTCGGGCTTCAAGGCCGGGTAACCTTCGAAGTAGGGTCATTCTCCAAAGCACTCGGTGTTCAAGGAGGCATACTTGCAGGAAGCGATGATGTAAGGACACATGCACTGAATCACAGCAGATCATGGCTTCTCTCAGGAAGCCAGCCACCAGGTGTCGCGGCCGCTCAGAAGGCTGCTATAGAGGTCCTTATGTCAGAGCCTGAGCATGTTCGGAGGCTTTGGGAGAACACCACATACTTCAGAGATGAACTAGAATCCATGGGTTTCGATACCGGTGTTAGTGAGACTCCCATAGTACCTGTGATGTGTGAAGAGAGCAGAAAAGCCCAGGAACTCTCCGCTCTAATGAGGGATGAGGGGGTTATGGTTGGAGCGATAGTATTCCCGATGGTCGCACGCGACAAGGCCAGAGTTAGGACCCAGATGTCAGCAGGGCTAACTCGCGATGAGTTAGATTCAGTTCTCGAATCATTCGACAGGTGCGGCAGACAGATCGGTCTTATCTGATGCCCTGTCAAACGATGATGGATCCTCTTGATTTCCTTTTTGATAGGAGAATTGTGGCGGTCGGAGGGATTATGATGGGGTGTCTGTTACCCTCGATGCTGGTGAACACGTGAGTGACGAAGAAACAATTTTCTCCATTTCAGAAGGGCACTTAGATTCCGGTCTGAGAGGAATTCCTGTAGGCACCTGTCGGACATCCTACGTGGATACGATAGAGGGTGTCCACTATGTTGGATACCCTGTTGGGGATCTTGCAAATCTGGAGGAAGAGGACGTAATCTTCCTACTAATGAACAAGAGACTACCCGATTCTGATGAATCAGCAGCATTTCGTAAGGAATTAGCCCATCGTGGGGAGAGGATGCCGACAGGAGCATTGCGAGTATTGGAGCACCTTACTCCGGGCAGCGGTCATCCCATGGACTGGCTTTCAATCGGGATAATGGCTATGGGTGCAGCCGAGACCACAGGCGATGTAAGAGTCGACTCAATGAACCTAATCGCGAGGATGCCAGAGTTGATGGCAAGGATATTCTTGCTTAGAGGTGGAAATCCAGAGAAGATACGCCCCAGGAATACTGAGTTGGGTCTCGTGGAGAACTTCGTCCACATGCTAGGGGTGGACGGTGAAGAGGCTGACAGGATGAATAGAGTACTGAGATTCTTTTTCATCCTACACATGGATCATGGTGGAGGAAATCTCTCGACCTTCTCAGGTAAGGCCGTAGCATCTGGCTGGGCGTCAGTTTATGCGTCGTTGGCCAGTGCAATGAACGCACTATCGGGACCTCTCCACGGGAGGGCGAATCAGGCATGTCTGGAATTCATTCAGAGGATCGGAACATCAGACCCAGACGAGATAGAAAATTTTGTCAGAGCCGAGCTAGCAGCAAGGAGACCGATATACGGATTCGGTCACGGTGTTCTCAGGGCTGAGGACCCAAGGGCAAGATTACTGATCGAACTTGGTTCTGAGGTATGTCCCGATGACGAGTACTACAAGATTGCAAAGTCACTCAGAGAGGTCGTACCGCCGATACTCAAGGAGCATCCAAAGATCAGTAATCCATATCCTAACGTCGATTTGGCTAGTGGGAGCCTTCTCCATGCGATAGGGTTCAGGAAGCCAAACTACTACACTACCTTCTTCGGATGGGCCAGAGTTGCAGGAATCTGCGCCCAGATTCTCGATGAACGAAATGCTAGGGATGGAAGAGGTGTGCCAATTTACAGACCGAAGTACATTGCTAGGGATCAACCACACAGAAGGCTAGGCTGACTTTACGCTATGCTTAGCCCCCGATCCTCTGTGCCCAATAATTCTGGGACTCCCCCAAGGTAGACCCCCTTCGGTATATTCGGACCACTGCTCAGAATTTCCAGGCCACAGCATCCTGCTACCCTGCTCTTCCAGTATGGCCCTCTTCCTACTGACTTCCATCTCATCCCACATGGGGAGTGACGATGCAGCCTCTCCAATGACGTCACCTTTCTCATTAGAGTCCGCACTCCCAATTCTTCTCCCCCACTCCTCATCGAGAGGCTGACTCCCCGGTCTAGGCCATCTTGGTGTGCCATCTGGTTTTTCGAATAACGTAGGGTCCAAATTGTCAGTAACAAGAGAAACTCCCGCATTCAGCAAAGCATCTTCGTATCTAAGAGGGCAGGGCCAGATGAATGCTCCCATTCCTCTACGCGCCTCGAAGAATCTTCTGAGACCTCGACCGTGAAGGCCTACAGGCTTTCCTGGATGGGCGAATCTAGGCCACCCAACTACATAATTCAGGGCCATTCCGATGGATTCCATCCCCTCATCGCGAAGGCTGCTAGCAACACCCTTTACAGTGGTCCTCGCAAAATTAGGCATCGCTACTATTCTTTTCAACCTCCAGAATTTACCCCAAGACCTGATGTGAGGGATCAGCCTAGTGACCGGAATGGTCGAGTTTACAGACTTAGCCGCCTCACCAATCTTAGGCGAGAAGCTAGAAACCACAGTGGACCTTTCTGGCAATTCAAGCGACTCTAGCGCAAATTCGAGATCTTTAATCATCGATCCTAGGTGACTCACAGCCTCTATTTTGGTAGATGGGTGGGGGAGTTTGAATTCTATATCCACTGTCTTCCCGCCCTTTCTCCAAGGATCTGTGAAATCTCTATTTCTAAGCAGCTGGTCCAATGTAACAACCCCTGCAGATTTGAGGTGCTCAGTCGATAGCTTCTCGACGCATCGATCCAACATCGGACCCGGGCCCGGAACGAATTCGTCATGGAAGATGACGAACTCCCCGTCTCCATCCAATCTGAGGTCAAACTCGACCCCATCCGCGAACTCCATTCCGTGCAAGAGTCCCTCAATCGAGTTCTCGTCCGGTCTCTCCCACGCGCCCATTACTCCTGCGAGAAACAATCACTCCAAGAATACTGAGGATTGACCCATGGAGGCTTTACCCCTGTAGTTAGTGAGAAATATTACAGTCGGTGTTCGTAACAACACTAATACTCCTAGACTTCTACGAATCCTCGATTATTATGGCAGGAGAGACGTGGAAGAAAAAGGAAGTAAGGGGTTTCGCACTCTATGATTGGGCAAAGTCTGGCTTCGAAACTAGCATCACAGCAGGAGTCTTCCCTGGTTGGTTCGCAGCTCTA
>MDSW01184775.1_pt1 | contig 15969 bp, 20 predicted proteins | sample 811171 | NCBI WGS metagenome assembly MDSW01 (sample SAMN05326641, study PRJNA326480) | marine metagenome | isolation source: seawater | place: Atlantic Ocean: North West | collected 2012
ATAAACATCTTGAGCACCATAAGCGACTAATTGAAGAAGACCACCACCCATTAGTTATAATTATTCTTTTATACTATAATATAAGAAAAAAAAATTAAAGAAATTTAGTTGGAGTAAGCTAAACCGCCCATACCGGACATTATACGTAATACGTTATAATTTACTGCAAAAACACTCATTTGATTAGCACTAGTTAATGTAGCAGTAGTTGCCAAAATTGCACTATCAATTCTAGACATATTTAATGTACCAGATGGTTGATGTTCTTCGGGTTTAATTGCAAAAGAGTATACGTTAATACCTCTTCCAGAAGGTACATTAGAGTGATGTTGATAAGGTTGTACAACATCAAAATATTTACCTTCTCTTTTAGCAAAACGATCATTACCATTTAATTTGAGATGAGCAGTATCAAATGGATTTCCATCACTACCATCGCTGAAATCATTCCATTTCCTATTAGCAGCATCGTTGTAAACCCAAACTAATTCTTTAACAGGATGATTGAAATTTAATCTTAATTGGGATTTATATTCTTCTTGTCCACTGAATTGTAATTGTTCAATTAAATATTCATGAGATAATTGTGCGAATTTTCTTCTTTCATCAGTATCTAAATAGATATAATCTACCCATACTTGGCAAGTTGGGAAAGAAGGTGTAGTAGTTGGTGCTGCCCATGTTGTACCTGCAAGAGTATAATTTGAGCAACATTCGGCAGCAGATGCAAATTCAATTTTAAGTTTAACTTCATGATATTGTAAAGCAATTAAAGGTAATGCTAATCCAATATTTCTGCAAAACCAGAATTCTAATGGTACATATAATTTAGTTTTATTAGAATCAGATACTTCAGCTAATTCTACGCCACTCGCACCAACCATTTTTTCATATCCGGCTTTTTTGCCAATTGGTAAAGATAATTCATTCCAGATATACATCCATTCGGAATAATGTTTATCAACTTGTTGGCCACCGATTTCTAAAGTTACATTTTTAAGTAATCTAAGACCTAAATAGTTATGCCATATTTGAAGATTTGTGCCAGCACCAGTCCAACCTAAACCAGCAACATCAAATTCAACATAAACTCTATTAATTAAATCACCATTTCTAGAAATAGTGCAATTAATTGTATTATTGAAGGAAGCATTTCCATTGAAAGTTTGTAATATAGATTCTACTGCAAAATTAGTATGACGTCTGTAAACTACTTTGAAAAAAGTAATTTGAGGATTACCAGTTAAATAAACATCTTGAGCACCATAAGCAACTAATTGAAGAAGACCACCACCCATTAATTAATTCTTTTTATACTAATAGATAAGAAAAAAAAAATAACACTTAAAAGAAATTTACGAATATTTTAATTAGAGTTATGTTTAAAGATAAAACATCAAAAAAAAGAATTAATAATACAAATGATAAATTAAAAGAAACTTGTACACTTGATACAATGCATCACAATATTATTGAATCATTTGAAAATAAATTAGACAAATATAACAAATATAAAATAGATTTAGTTAATTTAAACAATTCTAAAACAGATATAATTCAAAATATAAGTAATTTATCTTTAGACAAAAATAATTTAGAAACAGATAGATATAATGAATTATGGAACAGTAATATTGATATTAGTGAAAAAATATTAGATTTAAATATAAAAATAAAAGAAATCGAAAATTATAGCGAAATTGATTATTATAAAAATACTAGCGAAATATTGTTTAATTATTATGATATGATTGAAAAAGAAGCTACATATAATACTAAAACAAAAAAAACAGTATTAGATGCATTGAATAATAAAAATAATAGTAATCAAAATATCGCAAATACTGATAAAAGTTCATTAGTAGATGAGTATTTATCATTGACAAATAAACAATACATAAAAAAAATAAATAAAGAAGATATCGAAATATGCAAAGAATGTAATAGTAGTTTAACTTGTTTACAACACGAAGCTATAATGATTTGTGAGAATTGTGGTTATCAAGAATTACTACTTGTTGAACAAAATAGACCTATATTAAAACAAAATGCAAAAGATACATCTCATTTTAGTTATAAGCGTATTAATCATTTTAGAGAATGGTGTAATCAAGTACAAGGAAAAGAAAGCACGGATATTCCAGATGAAATTTTTGAGAAAATTTTAAATGAAATTAAAAAAGAAAAAATTAGCGATACAAAAACAATTACATATACAAAAATGAGAGAAATTTTGAAAAGATTGCGAATAAATAAATATTACGAACATATAAATTATATTTTAAACAGAATAAATGGAATACCTACACCTCAATTTTCACCGGAATTAGAAGATAGATTATGTATAATGTTCCGTGATATACAAGCACCGTTTTTAAAACATTGTCCAAAAGATAGAAAAAACTTTTTGTCTTATAGTTATGTTTTATATAAGTTTTTTCAAATATTAGGATTAAATGAATACCTTAAATATTTTCCATTATTAAAAAGTAGAGAAAAACTATATTTGCAAGATCAAATATGGAAAAAAATATGTGAAGAATTGGGTTATCCAATTATACCATCTTTATGACTTTTTTTTTTCTTTATTAACTAATTTACGTAAATTATTTTTTTTATTTTTTTTCATTTTATTAAAAATATTGATTATAAGTTTTTTATTTTTTGGAGAAATATAAGCCCCCCCTCCAAAATTACTTAATTTCACACAATTAGCACAATTAGTATCCGATGGTTGAGAAGTATTTGTACTACTTCCAAATACAGATGCTGTCAATAAACTTGAATTATCCCAGGTTTTAGATGAATCAGCGTTGCATAATCCATTATTTTCATTAAAAAATCCACCATTCAATTTACATGAACTATATTCACTAAATCCACCTTTTAGTTTCATTAATCTTCTAAAATATATAAACAATAAAAAAATAAATTAATATAAAATGTATAAATTTTGTGATTTAGTAAGTTTATATAATAATATTAATAATAAAAATTCTGATTATTTTAAAAATAAATATATATTAAACAATGAGGAAATAAATAATGATCGTATTATCATTTATCATATTTACAATAAAATGAATATTACAGAATCTAGAAATAATTTTATATATATATTTACTCCTTTAGCATTTATAGTTACAATTATATTAGGATTTAAACAATTTATTTATATGATTTATTAATAATATGAATAATAATAATATAGCATATGAGCAAACAAGTTTAAGTGATTATATTACACTTGATTTTAAAGATTCAGTTATAATTGGTGAAAATTCTGGAAATTTGATTAAAATATCAGCAAATTTAGATGAAAATTTTAATGTATTAATAGGAAAAAATGTTTCATCTGATTCAGTAAATATATCAAAAAATGTTCTTATCGGATATGATAATAGTAAAAATTTAAAAAGATCAACTAGTAATATAATATTAGGAAATAATTATGATTATGAGTTTGAAAATATAAATAACAATGCAATAATTGGCAATAATAATATAATTAATAATAATTTATATTATAATACAATACTTGGAAATAATAATATAATAAATGCTAATTATTCAATAATATTGGGCAATGATAATAATATTGAAAATAATAATAAAAATAATATATTAATTGGAAATAATTTAAACAATACTAATTTTAATTTGAATATAGATGATATAATATTAAATGATGATAACAATATCTATATAGGTTATGATAGTAATTTAAAAGTATTTATAGGATTTGATAATTTAACCGATATACAAAATTTATTATCTCAAAATAGTGATTTATTACATAATCTTTATATTAAAGATGGATTAATAACAAATTATATATCAGTAAATAATAATGATACGAAAATAACAATTGAATGTCCAGGTGATTTAACAGAAAATATATCTTATATTTTGCCAAATCCAAATAATTTAGATTTAGCAGATAAAAAATATTTCTTAAGTTTTACAAAACAAAATAATAAATATTACTTAAATTGGAATGAAAATTCTAGTGCGGATAATTTAAATTTAGATAATATTCAAAATGGCACAATTAATAAATTTATAAGTAATAATACTTTTAATAATGATTTAATAATAAACGGAATATTAACTGTTAAAAAAATTAATATTGTTGGAGAATCTTCTTATGTTACCCGAGAAGAATTAAGTGATTTTAAATTATTACAAGGACCACAGGGTCCGCGTGGATTTAAAGGAGATATTGGAGCACAGGGTCCACAAGGAATACCTGGTAATGATGGTATAAATGGCAAGGGTTTTAATGGTGGTACTTATAATCAAAATACTGGAGTTGTATCTTTTTTAAGTGATGATGGTATAGGATTTAATACAACAGACATAAGAGGGAAATCAGGTAATGGTTGGACAAGTATTACATATGAAAAAACAACTGGCAAATTAACTTTTAAAGGAACTGTTTCAGAATTAGATTATGTATCAAATGATATTAGAGGAACTAAAGGAGATAAAGGCGATAAAGGCGATAAAGGAGATAAGGGTGAAACAGGACCTGTAGGTACAACTGATTATGAAGAATTACTTAATACACCTACTTATCTATTTGCGCCAGCTATATGGAAATATAGGTTAAAAACCGTTTCAAATGTAAATAATGTTTGGGGTGAAAATAATTATCCTTGGATATTTGGAACAGGTTCCTTGCTTTTATTAAATTTAAATAATCCTGTTGAAATTGATACAGAACAACAACTCAAAATATTAATAGCAGGTTATTATCAAATTCATATTAATTTTCGTTTTAGAAATAATCAAGGTAATAATGATATACGCGCATCTATAGAAAACTGGTTAGAGATAAATGGTGCTCAATCTATTGATAGAGTTGCTACATCTTATATGAGAAATACTAATGATGAAGAATGTGCGTGTACCAATTCAGCGACATTTGTAGAACATTTTAATGTAAATGATATAGTAAGAATAGGATTCCAAAAAATTGGTAGCTCTTCTCTAGAATGTGAATTGCACGGAGATAATAGTACTATTACCTTTCATAGAATAGCATAATAAATATAACATTTAATCAAAACTAATTATACAATTTCCTTTATTAATCTGTTGATAGAATATTAGTTTATTATATTTTTTTTTTGAATATGAATTATTTTTTATCATACTATTATAAATTTCATCGTAATTTTGAATAGCATAATTAATTATATTATTATTAAATGCCCATCTAAAAAAATTTAGTTGTCCAACTGTTGTTTCAATAACATCATTACCATCTATATAAAAACTAATGCGTTGGTGTCTTCTAAAAGTATCAAAATATAATTTATTATAGGATTTTAATTGTGCCCGATAATCAAAATACAGATTAATCCTTTTATATTTATTATTTTTTTCATCAGGTAATTCAGAATAAATTTTTTCATCATCTTTATTATTATTAATCCAATAATATATATTATTGATTCTTGAATAATGTGTCACTAGCCAATCAATTAAACGTAAAGATAACTTATTATTTCCATTAATAATATCTTTTAATAATGTTTTATATTTATAATTATTTTTATAAAAATTATTTAAAGAACATAAAAGTAATTCCTGACAATTATCTTCCATTATTAATATTTTTAATATTCATTTCTTTAAGTAAAATAATTAAATAATTTAGAAAGAAAAAAAAGTTAATAGTTTAATTATTCTCCATCAGGAACAGATCCGATGTCTAATAATCCTTGAACTCTATTATCTGGTTCAATTGTACTAATACCCCAGGGACTTACTGGTATTTGAGGGTTAGGTGGTTCATAACGTAATTGTCTATTAGCATTTCTTAAAGATTGACCAACAGTATTTATTCCTATGTGATAACCAGCAGTTAAAAAGTTTTGATCTTGTATATCTCCGGATCCAGCGGGATTAACTTTTGCCCATTTAGAATTAGCACCTTGTGGCAATAGATCATTTGCCGATAATCTGTCTCTGGGATAACAGTTAGATTGTGGTAAATCACTGTTAGGATTAAATACAGGTTCGGAGTTTTGGGGTACTTGAGGAACTTGCGAAGAAACTACTTCGGGTTTTTTTATCATTTCAGGGAAAGAATTACCTGTTGGATCAGATGGAAAAACTTTAGAATCTTCAAAGAATTGAGATCCAGCACCTATTTGATTTTCTGCCGAGAAATTGGTTTCTTGTGCATTTTCAGCAACAGATCTAGCTTTATTAACATAAGCAGAATCTCTATTTGCACCATCTACTGGATTACCTAAAAATGTTTCTACATTATCCATTTGACATTTAGAACTATATGTTATTAATAATAATAAAATAAGTAATAAGAATAGGGCTATAGAAAAAGATATAACTATAGTATTATTTGAAGCCATCACCAATTATTTATTGTCTATCTATTATCATTAATAGATAAAATAATTTTCTAAAAACTAATTATATTTTTAATATTATTTTTTAATATCGATATTTTATTTTCCCAAATATTATCTTTATTTTTACACATATTTATTTCATTCATTAAATTTTTATTAATATTAATAAATGTTTCAATATTATTCTTTCTTTTATTATATCCTTCTAATTCTTCGTTTAATATTATAATTGTTTCATTTAAAGTTGTATTCCATTCGTCGTTTAATTCTTTAATTGATACTTGTAAATTATCACTATCTTCTTGATCTATAATTTCTATTTCTTTTATAGACCATTTGTTTTGTATTTTATCTTTATAAATATACATTCCAATTAATTCAACTTTTATTGAAAATAAACAATCTTTTTTTAACAATATTTTCTGTAAATTTACATCTAATTCATTAATAGTATTATTATTATATTTAATAATACTTGTTGATGATAAAACTACATCTAATATTTTGTTCTGCGAACATATGGATGATTTAAAAAATGTATTTAATTCTTCTTCCGATAATTCATTATCAAACCATTTTTTATTTTTATTAATAATATTATTTAAAGCAATATTATCAATATCATTAAAAAAACTAAAATAGTCATTTTTATCAATATTTACAGATAGTTTAAGAGCATTACTACTTGATGTAATTCTATAATAATTTTTTATTTTTACATCATATAAATCATAATTAATTTTATTTTTAGTTTCTGAAATATATGATTTCTTTTTAAATTTAGGTTTCATAAAATGTATATCGTTCATTTTTAAATTTATATATTCTGATATTAAATAAGATATACCTTGAAATAATTATGACGCAAAAAGATTATATTTATAATCAAGAAAACAATTGTGATAACGACACCGATTCAGATAATGATGAAAATAATTATAATGATTTTTTTATATTTATTTTATCTTATATAAAAGACGAACTATCAAAACCTAATATTAAAGTAGAAATTATAAAACCTTTATTAATACATTTATTATATTATATAATACCATTTGTTATCTTATTTGTTTTAATTAATTTTATTACAACTATAATTGCTGTATTTTTAGTTTTTCATTTTAAGAAATAATCCATATCATAATTATTTTCATTATTTTTGATTATAGATAATGAATATAATTTTTTATATTCCATTCTTCCGTAATTTTTAACAATAAACCAACCTCTTTTATATGTATCTATTATAGTTTCATATGGTTCTTTTTCAATTTTATATAATTTATTGTTATAATTAATAATAATTATATTATTTTTAATCATAGTTTGATATTATCAAATACTCAAAAATTTATATCATTTTTTATGTGCGATATATTTACCTTTTTTTAAAGATATTCTATTTATAAATATATTATGTCAGAATTAGAAATTAAAAATCTTAATGAACTTTTAAATTTTGATGATACGAAAAAAAAATATATTATTAATAAATTGCTAGATTCTCATAATGATATTTTTATTGATAATGAAAATAAGATTGATATATCAGATGACGTTTATAAAGATACAGGAATTGATAAATGGATTAGTAAATTACCCGAATTAAATGGAAGTAAAGAACTTATAAATAAACTTATCCATAATCCTATATCTAATTTAAATAAATTAATTGACAGACAACAATCTATTTTAACGGATTATGATGTTATATCTTTTAAAATTTTAAAAGATTATGAGGATGATATATTATGGATATATAAATTGAATGATGAAATATCAAGTGATAATGCTATTAATATTTTATTCCCTTCGTCATTTTTGTTATCATTTATAAATTTATATCAACCTATTTTAGATTCTTATCATTTATATAAAATATTTTTTATTCCTTTAACTTCACTTATATATCCTTTAACTTCTATACTTGCTCCTTACTTTTATATAAAAAAATATGTAAGTAATATTTCAATAACTTATTACTTTTCATTAATTAAAAATTTTATTATTTTATTTTTTAAAAATACCGGGAACTTTAAATTGAATTTATTTAAAAGTATTTTCTTTTTTATCTATCTATTTCTTTATTTATATAATATATATCAAACTTTTGAATTTTCAGCATTACTATATAAAACAAAAGATAATTTACACAAAAAAATGCAAGGATTAATCAATTTTGTAAACGAATCAAATCATATAATAAATGAATTTGATAATACTAATAATATTTTAAAACCTTTTATTAAAAATTCTTATAAACCATCTGATATTTCTTTATATAATACAATGACTAATATTTATTCCGTATGGAAAGATAATAATATTAAAAATAATATTAGCAAGTTATTATTAACAATATACACATATGATATAATTAATGCAATTAGTAAATTAAAAGATGAATTTAACTATTCATTGCCGGTTTATGATACTAGTTTATCAACTAAAATATGGAATATGAAAAATCCAATTTTATCAGATACGCAAATATCAAATCCAATATCTCTAGAAAAAAATATAATTATTACTGGGCCAAATGCTGCAGGTAAAACTACTTATGTTAAATCTATACTATCAAATATAATATTAGCACAAACTTTTGGTATTGTTTATGGTTCAAATGCAATTATAAATCCATATGATTCTATTTATTCTTTTATGAGAATATCAGATGAGTTGGGAACTAAATCATATTTTGAAGCAGAAGCAGAATATTGTTTAAATATGATTAAAAAGGCAAATAAACTATCAAACCAAAATAAAAATGCGCTATTTTTAATGGATGAACCAATGCATTCAACACCACCAACAGAAGGATTAGCAACAGCATATGCTGTAATTGAAAATATTGGATTAAATAAAAATATAAATTTAATTATTACAACACATTTTTACAAATTAACTTCTCTCGAAGAAACATACCCTGATAATTTCATTAATTTACATGTTGAAGCAATAGAAAAAGATGATAAATTTTTCTTTCCATATAAAATTAAAAAAGGTAGTTCTTATCAATGTATTGCAATAGAATTATTATCTAAAAAAGATTTCCCTATATCAGTTATTGATAGTGCGATAAATATTAAAAAAAAAATTTACAAAGATATTATTAGTATATAAAATAACTTTATGTTTAATTTTAAAATAACAAATATTTATTACTATTTATTCGCTTTTTTTGGCCTTGTAAGTATACTTATACTTTTATATTTTTGGAGAAAAATAGTTTCATTAAGTGCAACAAATATAATTTTAGAAAAAAAATATAAAGAACTTAAAAAACAAACTACAAAAAACTTTGATAATGTTAATAAAGATGATTTTATAAAAGATAATAATGAAATGGATCAAATTTTTAATAATATTGATCTAAATACAATGGATAATATAGCTTTTAGTATTAATTCTGAAATTCCAATTGCTGTTCAAACTTTTACAACAAATATTGAAAAAGAAGATTTATCTGCAAATACAGAGATTGATATAGTGGATAAAATAATATCTGATACTTTAGATGATGAACCTAAAGAAACTGTTGAAAAAATAAATAAATCTATTTTACCCGAAGATAAAATTGTATCAGATATTATTGAAGTTGAAGATGTTACAGATATTATAGAGAATGTAGATTCTACAGATTCTATATCAGTTGTATCTGAAAATACATATAGTAAATCAAAATTAAGTAAATTAAATGTTGAAAAATTAAAAGAAATATGTATTAGAAATGGTGGTTCGGACGAAGGTACTAAAAATGTGTTAATTGACAGAATTTTATCTGGGTCATATAAATAAAAAATATTCTTAATTATCTATTAGATAGAGGAATATATAAATGGCTGATATATCTAATCCTGATACTTATAAAGACAGTTTTCCGTCAAAAAAACAATTTTCTTGTTGTCCATTAAGAATGTCTGATGGACGTTCTATAACTGATTATCGTCCCAGATGTATTGTAAATTATGAATTAATCGAACATATATCTGAAAAAAATCTTGTTCGTAGCAGTTATGAAACAAGAATGTATTTACAATCAAATGCCGATACAATAATGGAAAATGATATTAAAAAGGCGAAAGATAAATTAGTATCTTTCCCTGGCAATTGTAAAGCAACTGAAAATGTTGATAACGGAACTTTATTACCTGCTAAATACTTAGTATCTTGTGATGCTGTATCATGTCATAGAAAGGAATTTGATAAAAGTGGATTAGGTGATGATAGATCTGGCGATACTTCTTTAATTTTGGAAAATAATTTTGAATAATTTTTTTTTATTTATATATATTAATAATATAGAATATAACATAAATGAAATTCAATAATAAATATGTTTCAGGCGATATAACAATTAAAGATAACAAAGTTTCTATAAAAGGTACATCTAAAAATGCATCAAATAAAATTACAATTGTTGCAGCTAATCCACCAGACAAATTAGGAAATTATAGTGGTACAAATTTACCATTTCCAAGTGTTGATATTGCATTTGAAAATACTAAAAACATTCATAAAATAAATGGCAGTAGTTTTAATGTAGAATTTGATTATCCAAATAGTTATTATAATTTTGCTAATTGTGGTGATAAGGTTTTACCAGCGATTTACTTTATAGATAACGCTAATAATGAAAATGCAATGGTAGAATTACCAGATAATTGCAATCTAAAAACATTAGTTAATAGAAATAAATATCACGATCCATCTTTTTATGATAGTAAAAATCATGTTTTACCCGTTGCAACTGCAGAAAAATCTATGTATAATTATGCTAATTATAAAATAGTAAATAATAAAGCTTAAAAATAAATTTTTATCTATGTCCGGGCATACGTAAATATCCTGGATAATTTGAAGGATATTTAGTAGTAACTTTAATTAATCTAGAATCTAAAAGATATTCAGGTATAACACATCTACCATTTAAGCACATACCATCTCTTATCTTATTTCCATAAATGCAAGGTACTGGATCTCCATTTTTTTTACATTTTGAACTAGATTCTATCAATCCTGGTATAAATTTTGTACCAAGTCTTATAACTTCTGGTTTTCTCGAAGATCTTCTGGAAGATCGTCTAGAGGATCTTCTGGAAGCACTGTTTGAAGTTCTACTTAATACAGGACTTGGACTTGGAGATCTAGGCATTGGTGGTATTTTTCTTTGCCTTATTTCTCTTTTAAGAGGTAAAGGTGGTGCTAAACGAGTAGTATCAACAATGCGTTGAGGACCTATTAATCCAAATCTATTAAAAAATCTTCTAGATCCTCCAGTTTTTTTTGTTTTTAATTTTGTATATTTAACAACATTCATCATCTTGCCTTTATATTTTAAATATTCTTTTTTACTTCCACTTTTTTTATAAATTTTTCTTTTTTTACCATTTATAAATTTATTTTTAAAAAACTTATATTCTTTCATATTCTCTATTAAATATAAAATATAAAAATTGATATCTTACATATAATAAAACCCATATGACTAAAAATTTAATTATTGTTGAAAGTTATACAAAAACTAAAACAATATCTAAATACCTTAATAATAATAATAATAAATTTAGTGTTACATTTTCTCAAGGACATTTTTGTGATTTACCGAAAAATGATCTAGGGATTAATACTGATAATTGGAATGGAACATATATTATAACAAAGGATAATATTCTTAAAAATATTAGAAAATATGTAAAAGATGCTGATAATATATATATCGCATCTGATCCTGATACAGAAGGTGAAGCGATTGCTTATCATATTAAAACAAATATTAATGATTTAATTAAAAAGAAAAATTGTTATAGAATTAAATTTAATGAAATTACAAAAAATGCTATATTAGATTCTATAAATAATCCACTTGAAATTGATATGAATTTAGTTAAAGCACAAGAAACAAGAAGATTTTTAGATAGAATAGTCGGTTTTAAATTATCTCCCCTATTATGGAATAAATTTAATGATAAATTTTTAAGTGTTGGAAGAGTTCAAAGTGTTGCACTATTATTATGTATTGAACAATTAAATTTAATTAATAATCATCAAATTGATAAATATTATGATTTAAAAGGTGAATTTGATTGTAATTCAGAATTAATAGACTGTAATAGTATTAAAATTACAGAAGAAAATAAATTAGAATTGATATTAGAAGAACTAGATAAAAAAACAAACATTTTCAATTTGGATTTAAATGAATCTATAAAAGATGAATATCCATTACCACCTTATTGCACAACTACTTTACAACAAGATTCGTATAATAATTTTAAATTTAGTTCAAAAAAAACAATGGAATTAGCACAATTATTATATGAAAAAGGATTTATTACATATATGAGAACAGATTCTGTTAATATTTCTAAAGATTTTAAATTTAAATTGAAAAATTATATTACAAAAACATATGGCGAAGATTACTCTTTTATTAGAAATTTTAAAAACAAAATTGCAAATTCACAAGAGGCTCACGAAGCCATTAGAATTACAAATCCAGATATTGAAAATATTACATTAGATGATGATATTAAAGAATATCATTCAAAATTATATAATATGATATGGAAAAGAACAATTGCTTGCCAAATGAAGGAAGCAAAATATAAAAATTTAGAATTAATAATAAAATGTCAAAATAATGCGAAATGTTCTGAATATATATTTAAAACTAATAAATCATTTTTAATAGATAAAGGTTATCTAATTATTTATAATAAAGAATTAGAAGATTATAAACTATTTTTAAACAAAATTAAAAACTGTAAAAATATAAATCCAATATCATTTTCATTAATTGGTAATATTAATCAGCCTAAATCGTTATATAATGAAATTACTTTGATAAAAAAATTAGAAAAAGAAGGTATCGGAAGACCATCTACATACGCATCTATTATTGATAAATTATTTCAAAGAAAATATGTTTCTAAAGGTAAAAATCCTTCACATAAAATTAAAATAAATAATTTAGTTAAAAAATGCAGCAAAAATATTAAAATTGTTTCCAATGAAATTAAAACAGGTGGTAAAAACACTGATTTATTAGTACCAACTGAGTTAGGTATTAAATCTATTGAATATCTAAAAACTGTTATACCATTTATTTTAAATATAAATTTTACAATGGAAATGGAAAATGCATTAGATAAAATATCAGAAGGTGAAATAACTAAGGAAAATATATTACAACAATTTTATAATAAAATATTACCAATAATAACGCAAATAAATTCTAATAATATAAACATTATTAAAAATGAAGGTATAATTAAAACAAAATATGGTTATTGTTATTATCATAAAAAAGAAAATAGATATACAAATATTGAATCATATTTGTCCTGGAAAAAGAAAGATGTTGATAAGTTGGAAAAAAAAGAGATTGAATTTTTAGCATCCTTACCTCTAAAATTAAAAGATAATAAAGTATTACATATAGGAAAATATGGTTTATATTTAAAAGAAAATGATAAAAATCTAAAACTTGATAAAAAGGAATGGGATAAATTTATTTAATTTATCCCTATAAAATTAAAATTTTTAGTAGTATTTATTATAACTTCATCCTGATTATATAATTGCTTATATGCTTTGCCAATTTCAATTAATTTATCCATTATTTGAGGATCTTCTGGATGAATTATAGTCAAAGTATATGTTAATTCTTTTTTACTATTCCAATAACCAATATTTGATGATATTGTAAATGAATTTATTTTATCAACAATATGTTTATTTACAAACCATCTCCAATTAGTTTTTGATACTCTACTTATAATACCATTTTTTTCAATATTTGTTCCAAAATAACATATTGTAGTATATATATTTTGAGACATTAATTATAATTCTTTTATATTATTATATATAAATAATTTATATGATTAAGTATTTATTATACCGATATTTTTAAATGTTTTTTATATCTATCAAGTAAATTATAATAATTTTTTAAATTTTCATTATTTATATCTACTAATTTTTTTGTACTATTTATTAACTTATCGTTTTGTTCATTTAAATCATTATTTTTGTTAATAACATTAATATTATTTTCCATTAAATCTAAATTTTCTTTTTTTATTTTAATATTTTCATTAATTAAAATATGAATACATTCATTTAGTTTTTCTATTTCTTTTTCATAAAAAATATTATTCTTATATGCATTAATATATTGTATTAAATTATTTTTATAAATTACTTGTAATTCATTTAAATCAAAACTTTCTATTTCTTTCTCATTGTTTGTTCTACAATTAGGACATTTAAATTTAATTTTTATATTATTTTCTGAGTAAATAGTTCTTCTGGATTCTAATTTATTACAACAATCTAAACATATTACTTCAATACAATTATTACATTTCAAATTTTGACAAAACTTATTATTATAACAAATATAACAAATATTGCTCATATTAATACTTATAAATATAAAAAATTGATATTTAATTAAAATAATAATAATAATAATATGGATTCGCAATATCTAATATTAGAAAAAAATTATTTAATCATAATTGATAGATATAATAAATTTAATGGAAAATATTTAACATTTTATGATTGTTATAAATATCATATTATTTTAATTGAAAAAATTTTAAAGGATTTTAATAATACAACTAAAAATTATAAAAATAAATATGGTAGACAGTTAGGAAAAGTTAAAAAACAACAAAATTTTACAAAAAAAATAGAATATATGAAAACTAACTTAAATAATATATTACCTAATTATTTTTAATATCTTTATCACTCATATAATTTATAAAATCATTTCTTTGTTTAACTGAAAATTTAGCTATATATCTTTTTACCCAGTACATACCACCTTCATATCTTATCATTAAATTGTTATTTTTATTAACCATATTTTTCAATATTTTAAATTTTTCTTCAATTTCTTTGTTATCATTTATACACATTAATAATATACACCATAATATAAACCAATCTGAGTATAATTCTAAATTATTTTTTATATATTTAATTGTATTTGTATAACTAATTATATCATCTAATAAATTTTTTGGTTGCGTATATATAATTTTTTTATAGATATTATCTAATAAGCAATCAGGAAGATTATCCCAGATAATTTTTTTTTCCATATGCATATTTGTAATTAAAAATATCAATTTATTAATCAATTTTTTAATAATTTGGTATAATAACATATTTTTTGTCCAAATTTGTACAGAAAAATCTTGTTTTAGAAAAAAATTGATTATTTGTTTTAAGTTTACTATCACCAACAACCACTGACAAGCAACAAGCAGACAATCAACAACAACTAACTAGACCAACAATGACCACTACTCAGCAGATCGTCAACCAGTTCACCACCAACGTGGACACTGAGAAGGAGTACACTCGCGCCGAGCTTGGTAAGATTCTTACTCAGGTTTATCACGAGATAACTTCTGACAAGAAGGTGAAGACTGAGAAGAAGGTGAAAAAGCCGAAGAAAGAGAAGTCAGATGACGAGGAACCCAAGAAAAAGCGTGAACCGACTGCCTACAACCTCTTTGTGAAGGAGCAAATGCCTCTAATCAAGGAGGAGTTCCCTGAACTC
>MDSW01195692.1_pt1 | contig 15968 bp, 9 predicted proteins | sample 811171 | NCBI WGS metagenome assembly MDSW01 (sample SAMN05326641, study PRJNA326480) | marine metagenome | isolation source: seawater | place: Atlantic Ocean: North West | collected 2012
CACGCGCACGAAAGGAGGAGGGCGCGCCTGGAGACCGCGGGTCGCGGGGGGGGGGAGGAGGGGGCGGAGCGCGGCGTGGCGGGGGGCGAGGACGCGTCGCGAGGGGCGCGGGGGGCGCGGGGGCGACCCGCGACATCGCCGCCCGCGCGCCGCGCGAGGAGCGAGAGTGGCGGCGAGATCGCTCACAACTACGACGCGACGAGACGTGTTCGAGAAAGTTTATACAAGTCCCGTCCCGCGTCACGATCGTCCGAACGCATCGCGGCGTTCGCGCGTGCGCGTCACACCTCGCGACGCGTCCCCACCCGGGTGGGGCTGACTCGGCGATGCGCGCCGCGGAGGCGGCGTCCCTGTTCCGGCGCCTGCTCCGCGCGGCGAGGGGCATGCCGACGGCGAACCGCGCGGCGTTCGTGGCGCGCAAGGTCAGGGACGGGTTCGAGGCGAACCGGCGCGAGACGGATCCCGAGCGCGTCGCGTTCCTCGTCGCGCTCGGGGAGACGCACCTTGACCAGATACGCGCGCAGGCCGAGCACCTCACGGCGGTGTTCGCCGACCCGGGCGTGCACGCGCGCGTCTGAACGACGACGCCCCGCGCGACGAGCGCGCGAACGCGCGCCTCCGGGGGACGCGTCGTCGGTCCCCGATGAAGAAGGAGGCGCTGCTCCTCTACTTATAGGAAGGAGAGGGCGCGCGCGGTCGGTAGGGAGCGCGATAGACTCCGTCTACGGATACGATAGTACACACGCTCTCCTCCGCCCATCTCTCGATCGCACCTCGCCCTCGATCACCTGTACGCGCCCACCTCGCGCACGTCGAGCGAGAAGGCGCCCACCTGCTTCTCGTCCCCCTTGAGGATCATCAGCCCCACCTCGCACACGGCGTCCGGCGTGAGGGGCCCGCGAGCCACCGCGCGCCCCATGCGCTCGGGGCGGTCGAACGCCGTGAACGGCACCTTCACCCGCCCCCACCCCCCTTCGCCGCCGGAGGAGGATGACTGCTTCGACCGGGGACCCGGGACGAAGCTCGCCTTGAAGTTGACCTGCGTCATCATGCACTCCTCGTCCTTGACGACGAGCAGGAAGGTCTTCTCCTCGCTGTCCTCGTCGCCGGCGCGGACGTCCGCGTAAAGCCCCGCGAACGTCGACAGGTCGATGCCGCTCCCGAGCGACGCCCTCGCGGAGGCGAACCCGCCGTTGTTTTCGGTCCGGACGACCCCCGCGAAGGTCGCGAAGGTGGCGCCGTCGCGAACGTCCGCGGACGGGCGCAGAGCGCCGTCGGAGACGCCGCCCATGACGACGTCGTGCACCGGCCGCCACCGATCCGCCAGTCCCGGCGACGCCGCGAAGTCGAACAGCGCCGCCGAGGAGGGGGTCCGATCTCCCGAACGCTCGGCGGAGGAGGACCCCGCCGGCGCGGAGGAGGACCCCCCGGCGGCGGCGGACGCTCGCGCGTCGTCGTCGTCGTCGCCCGCGGCGTCGTCGGGTCGGAACAGCCTCGGCTCGTCCGAGGGCGGGTCGAGGATGAGGTCCACCGCGCGATCGAGCCCGCGGCGGAGCGCCCACGCCGCCTTCGCGTGGTCGTCGACGGCGATGCACCCCTCGGACTCGCGCACCGCGTCGCGGAGGACCGCCTTGATCTCGTCGCTCGTGACGTTCGCGTCGCGGACGATGCTCATCGCCGTCTGCTTGTAGAGCTTCGCGCACCCGGCCGCGTCGCCCTTGTTGAAGAGCGGCGCGCCGAACTTCACGACCGAGCTGATGGTCAGCACCACGCCGTCCGCCACCTCGGGCGAGAGCGACGCGCGCGCGGCGCCGCGACGCGCGCGGGAAGGCATCGCGGGGCGGCGCGCGAGGAGACCGCGGCGGGAGAGACCGAGGCCGAGCGAGCCCGAGCGAACGGAGCGTGCCCCGGCCGTGCGCATCGCGGCAGTGACGAGACGCGTCGAGCGCGCGACAGCTCATCATCATCAATTTACGAGCGCTTGATGATCGACGTCGAATGCAGGACGGCAGCTTACGTGCCGAGAGGCGAACGAACTCGGGGATCGGAGATGTCCGCGCGCCGACGATATGATAATTCAGAGCTCACGTGGGGTATGCTTGCGTCGCGCGCCTTCGCTCCTTCTTCGTGGTCCTCTTGGTCTTCACGCGAAGACGGCCTTCTCGAACTCGGCGTACGCCCTCTCCAGGTCGTCGTTGACGACGACCGCCTCGAAGAAGCCCGGCTCGTTCATCTTCGCCATCTCTCCCGCGGCGTTGCCCATCCTCGTCGCCACGCTCTCTTCGCTCTCGGTGCCCCGCCCGCGCAGTCTCGCCTCGAGCGCGTCGAGGCTCGGCGGCGCGACGAAGAGGAACTTGGCGCGGAGCTGGGGATGTTTCGTGCGGACGATCTCCGCGCCCTGCACGTCGATGTCGAGGAGGCAGATCTTCCCCTGCGCCGCCACCGCCTCGACGGCGGCGAGCGACGTGCCGTAGATGTTGGCGTGCACCCTCGCGTGCTCCAGAAACTTCCCCTCGGCAATCTCGCGCTCCATCGCGGACTTCTCCGCGAAGTGGTAGTGCACGCCGTCCTCCTCGCCGGGGCGGGGGGCGCGGGTGGTGTGCGAGACGCTGAAGCCGAACGCGCCGGGGTGCGCCTCCATGAGCTTGGCGATGAGCGTGCCCTTACCCACGCCGCTGGGGCCGCAGATCACCACAGGGCGGGGCCCGCCGGGGGTGGTGGAGGACGACGCCATGGTCAGAGGAAGCGACGACGACGACTCACTGGTCGAGCCCTATGCGCTCCTCCTTCGTGGGCTCCGACGGGTTGAACTGGAAGCTGTTCGCGACGATGCCCTCGGAGTGACCGCGAGCGAGGTCGGCCTGAAGTCTGCGGATGTGCGCCTTGCGCGCCTCCTCGTACTGCGCGAAAAGGGATCGAAAGGAGGGGCGGCGATCGGTCACACACGGCGGGAACCCACGCGGGGGGGGCGTGGAGGGGGGGCCGAGGGGACGCGGAGGGGACGCGGGCGAGGGCGCGGAGGGGGAGGGGGAGCCGCACCTCGTCTTTATCCTCGGGCTTGAGCTCGATCCGGCTCGGCTGCCTCCTCAACATGGACGCGGGGCGGTGTGGCGCCGAGCCGGGCGAGCGCCACTTTTTTCACCCAGCGGCCACCGAGTGTGGAGACAGACCCCCGACGATTTGAACCGCGCGGCGCTCGGAAATCGGAAATCGGGCTCGGCGCCGCGCCGGGACCGAGCCCGTCGAAAACACACAAACGCCGTGAAACAGTTTTCGCTCTGAAGAACGCGAAAGCGCGTTTCCGTACCCGAGCTATGCGTACGTAGTGATGGTCTATGTGATACCGTTCGGGCCTCCGCCCCCCCCCAACACACAAAGGTCATACGTGCCTCTTCACCAACTACCGTCGTAAATGGTCAGTCGTCTAGAACCCTGAACGTCGCCGCGCCCCTGGTGGCGTCCCTCAGCGCCTCCCCCAGCGCGTCGGCTTTCCCCTTTTCCACGACCAGCTGCACCCACACGCTCCCGTCTTCGGGGAACTCCTCGTCCTCGCGCGTCGCGCCGTGCTTCTCGGCGCACGCGTAGATGGCGCCCAGCGCGTCCGGGGAGGGGGCGGTCACGATCGCGTCCACCTCGGATACCGCCGCCTCGCTCGGCGCTTTTTCGAGCGCTCGTTTCGCCGCGCCGCCGTACGCGCGCATCAACCCGCCGACGCCGAGCTGCGTGCCGCCGTAGTACCTCGTGACGACGACGACGACGTTCTCGAAGCCGGCGCCCTCGATGGCGGCGAGGATGGGGCGCCCCGCGGAGCCGCCGGGCTCGCCGTCGTCGCTGAAGCGGTACTCGCGCTCGGAGATTTTGTACGCGAAGCAGTTGTGGCTCGCGGAGGCGTCCGAGTGGGCCTCCACGAAGCGCATCGCGAGCGCGGGGGACGCCGCGGGGGCGGCGCGGGCGACGAAGCGCGAGCGCTTCGCCTCCAGCTCCGCCGTCGTCGGCTCGAGGATCCTGAGCGTCGCCGCGCCGTCGGCGAGCGCCGGGCCGCCGGGGGTCGAGGGCGTCGACGCGGCGCGGGGGGAGGACGGGTGCCGACGGCACGCGGAGGGGGGGGATCCTCCGGGAGGAGGGAGACGCGACGCGTCCGCGCGGCCGCGGGCTCGCGGCGCGAGCGCGCGCCGGAGCGCGGAGGAGAGCATCCGGGGCCCCGGGAGGCTGATGCAAACGCTCAGGAGGGGGGGCGCCGTGAGTGGGCGGGGGAGGTGGCGCCCCCGTACGTGTGAACGACGAAGACCTCGCGACGGGACGCCTCTCGAGAAACCTGGCCACAGCGACGATCTTCTCACAATTTCGCGAGCGGTCGTCGACGCCGCTCGCGTCATCGTCCGCGCGGGACGGTCCGCGCGCGTGCTGCCAACTCGGCAGCGGTCCCATCTTGCGATATAGGTAGTCGCCTCCGCGCGCCCCCCGCGCGCGCGCACGGGCCCGTTCGCGCTCCGATGCCTCCGGCGACCCCGGCGCTTCTCCGCTCGCCGCGGGCGTCCGCGCGGGCGCCGCCGTCGCCCTCCGCGCGCGCGCGGCCGCGCGGACGACGCCCCCCCCGCGGCGCGTCGGCCTCGTCCCCTCCGGCGGCGACGCGCGGCGCGGACGCCCCATCCTCCTCCCACCGCGCCCCATCGTCCTCGCGCGCGGACGTCTCCGCGGAGGCGCGCGCGGCGGCCGCCGCCTTCGACGCGCGCTGGCGCTCGAGCCCGTCCGCGCGCGCCATCATCACCGGCGAGTCCTCGGCCGCGTCCAGCGCCCCCCCGACGCGCCCCCCCCCCCGTCGCCGTCCCGGGTATCAGCCCACCGCCTCGGACGCCGCGCGCGCCGCCGCCGCCGCCGCCGTCGCCGCCGCCGCCGCGCACCCCTCCGCGGCGCTCTTCGACGACCCCGCGTGGCGCGCGGCGAAGGTCGAGGCGCTCTACCCGATCATCGCCCCCGCCCTGACCCCGCGGGGGACGGTCGCGTCCGCGGACTCGCGTCGGGATCCCGAGTCGGCGGCGGAGGCGTTGTTCGCGCACCCCGCCGCGTTAGCCGACGCCGACGCGCGATCGTGCGCTCGGAACCTCGTCCGCCTTCGCGAGGCCGGGGGCGACGCCGCGGACCTCGTCGGGCCCCTGGTCTCGAACCCGGCGCCCCTGTTCGCCCCCGCGCCGCCCGACGGAGGCCCGCGGCGTGGAAAGAAGGCTCATCACGGTGATGACGAAGCCGCGGCCGAATCACGAAAACAAAAACGCGACGCCGCCGCGCGGGCGGTGCGGACGGCCACCTCGCGTTTGGCGGCGCGCGTCTCCGACGACGGCGCCTCGGCGGCGCGGCGGGCGGGCGACGGGCGGCTCGAGGGGAAGTACCGCGTGGGTGGGACGCTGAAGGGCACGAGCACGCGCGCGGGCGACCTCGTCGTTCGGTTCTGGAACCTTTGGGGGGGAAGCTCGGCGTGTCGCGCCGCGGTGACGGCGAGCCCACGGGGGAGTATTTACCGCGATCCCGCGCGGATGGAGGCGGCGGTGCTCCGCCTGGACCGCTACGCGCCGTTCGTGGACGCGCCCATGCTCCTGCACCGCGCGCCCGCGCTGCTCGAGCGCGACGCGGAGGCGATCGTGAGGGACCTCGCGTGGATGAAGCGCCCGGACGTGCTCGGCGGCGGGGACGTCGCGAGGCTGTGCGAGCTCGCGCCGGGGCTGTTGTTGGCGACCCGCGAGGAGATCCGAGCGGCGCTCGAGGGGGCGGGCGGCAGGGGGGAGGGCAACACGTGCGGGTACGCGGAGGCGAGGAGGCTGTGCGAGGAGGGGGGCGCGGCGTCGTTCCTCGCGCGGGGGGAGACGGGGAGGAAGAAGGTCGTGCCCGTGACGGAGCGAGCCAACGTGCACTTCGCCCGAGCGGAGACGACCAAGACGTAGAAACATACCGTAGTCTACCGAAGGGACAACGGTTCGTCGCCGTCGCGTCGCGCGAGATTCAAACGCGCCCGTCGCCGCGCTCCGCCGCGCACCGTTCACGACGCGTCAGTCCCCCCGATAGCATCGACGTGAAGAAATCTCGTTCGTGTCCAAAACCCGCTCCTCCTCATCACCCGCGCTTGGGCCTCTTGGCGCCGCGCTCGGCGTCCTTTTCGCGCCCGGCGGGTCGCGCCGTCTCCGGCCGTTTCTTCTTCAGAGCGTTTCGCGTCTCCGGCGCGGGGTCCGCCCCCGCCCCCGAGGAGGGCTTCGCGCTCATCGGCCGCTGCTCCCTCTTCGCGCGCGCGGGCGCGGACGCGGAAGCGAGAGGTTTCCCTCGACCGCTCTCCGCCGCCTTGGCGCTCTTCGGCCTCTTCGAATGCGTATTCGCCGCGGCGCGCTTCTCGTCCTCCTTCTCGTCGTCGTCGTCGTCGTGTTCGGCGGCGCTTTTCTCGTCGGCGGCGGCTTTGGCGCTCATGCCGCTGACGACGTTTCTCTTGGCGCCGCCGCCCCTTCCGCCTCCGAGCTCGACGGCGTTCACCTGCGCGGCGAACTTGAGGGAGCAGAGGCTCTCCTCCGCGCTCGGGGCCTCCGGGTTGATGTTGACGAACATGAGCGTCTTGCCGTCGCCGCCCAGGCACGGCTGGAGCAGGTACGTGAGCTTGGAATTTCTGTACGGCACGTGGGCCCGCTTGTTGCTCAGCGCTTGGAACACGTCGCCGAGGCAGGAGAGGCTCTTGTTGATGGCGCACGCCTCCTTCAGCCGCGCGCCCTCGGCGCCGGACCGCCCCACGCGCTCCGAGCCGGCGAGGTCGACGAGGTTCAGGCACCCGCTCAGCGTCGAGCCGGAGGCGGCGTGGCGGCCGACGACGTAGAGCATGAACACGGTGTGCGAACGGCTCGACTGCGCGTTCATCTGGGTCGCCTCGACGGCGCGCGCGTTGGCGGCTCTTCGCACGAGCGCGTGCGCCGCCTCGACGCTCGCGACGGGCTCGCGCTGGACGCCACTCACCTCCGTCACGCCCGAGGGGGAGTGCACGATGGCGTGCTTGTCGCTGTGCCCGGATCCGAGCTTCAGGAGGTCCCTCACCTGCTCGTTGTAAATCTCCACGTAGCTCGCGCGCATCTCGTACGTCCACCCTTTCTTCGCGTTGCGCTCCGACGCCTCCACCACCGCCGCCACCGCGCGAGGAATCACGCCGCGGTTCTCGCTCGAGGAGTGGTCGCCGAGCATCGTGTGCGTCTTCCCCGAGCCCGTCTGGCCGTAGGAAAACAAGCACACCTTGTACCCGTCCAGGGCGGACTGCACGAGCTGCGACACCTCCTCGAAAACTTCGCCCTGCGTCGAGTAGGGGCCGAAGACGCGATCAAACTCAAAACACGCCGGGACGTTCCCGGCGGCGTCCGGCTTGGTGAGCGCGACGCTGCTCCCGTCCGCGGGGCACTCCACGCACGCGGAGTCGCTCGTCGTCGGCCGCACGCGGCAAAACACGCGGACGTTCCCGCGGAGTTCCTGGATCTGGTTGTGCAGCGCCCGCCGCGTCGCCTCGGCGTCGAGCGCCTGCCTCTCGAGCTCCTCGATGCGCCGCTCGCGCTCCTCCGCGATTTTCTTATACGTCTCCATGTCGGACGCGACGCGCCGCGCCGCCTCCGCCGCCTTCGTCGCCTTGACGAGCCTGGACGTCAGCGCGGTGGCGTCGCGCGCGGACATGTCCGCCTGCCGCGACGGGTGCGACTTCTCCTCCGCGTCCTCCTCCGCCTCCTCGAGCTCCTCGCCGTCGTCGCCGATACCGGCCGCGGCGCGCAGCGCTTTGAGCTCCGCGGTGAGGTCCGCGCGCTCGGCGCGATCCGCCGCCGCCTTCTCCTCCAGAGCCTTCGCCGCCGCCTCCCGCGCCTTCTCCGCCGACTTCGCCTCCGCCTCGAGCCGGTCAACCTCCGCGCGCTCGAGCTCGAGCTGCGCGACGACGTCGGCCACGCGACGCTCCGCGCTCGCCGCCTGCGCCGCGAGCTCCTCCCGCGCCTTCTCCGCCTCGGACGCCTCGGACGCCCTCGCCGCGTTCGCCGACTCGAGCGCGTCGAGCGTCGATCGCGTCGACGCGAGCTCCTTTCCGACGCGCTCGAGCTCCGCCGCGAGAGCCGCGCGTTCCGCCTCGCCCGCCTCGCGCGTCGCGTCCGCCTCCGCCTCCTTCTCCGCGAGTCGCGCCTCGAGCGCGGCGAGCGCCTCCGTCGCCTCCGTCGCCTTCTCCGCCGCCGCGACGCGCGCCGCCTCGAGGCTCGCGTCGCGCGCCGCCTCAACCTCGGCGAGTCGCGACGCCGCCGCGGCTTCGCGCTCGGCGAGCGTCGCCTCGAGCTCCGCGCGAGCCTTCTCCGCCGCGTCCTCCGCGGCGGAGGTCCGGGCCTCGCCCTCGGCGGCGGCTTTCAACGCGGCGTCCTTCGCCGCCGACGTCTCCGCCTCGAGCGCCGCGAGCTTCTCCTCGAGCTTCTCCCGAACCGCCGCGACCTCCGCCTCGGCCCGCGCCTCGGCGGCGGCAATCGCCGCCGACTTCTCCGCCGCCATCTCCTCCTTGTCCCTCGAGTGGCGCTCCTCCGCGGCTCGGATATCTTCCCGCGCCTCGCGCCGCGCGAGCTCCGCCGCGGACGCGCCGCCCTCGAGCGCGGCCTTCCGCTCCTCCTCCATCTTCCCCGCGCGTTGGCGCTCCTCCTTGATGTCCGCCATCAGCGTCGCCTGCTGCGCGAGCAACGCGTCCGCGCGGCCTTTGCACTCGCTCGCCTCGCGCCGCGCCGCGTCGAGGTCCGTCTCGAGCCTGGACTTGAGCGCTTCGAACGTCCCCTCGCGCGCCTCGCGCTCCGCGCGTTGCTCCTCCGCGGCCTCCTCCGCGGCGCGGCGCGCCTCGGCGAGCGTCGCCTCGAGCTCCGCGAACGCCGCGTCGCGCTCGAGCGCCTCGGCCTCGAGTGACGCGACGCGCGCGCCGACGCGTGCGAGTTCTGCGTCCTTCTCGCCCGCCGCGTCCTTCGCCTCGGCGGCGGCGTCCTCCGCGCCGTTGAGCGCGGCGGCGAGCTTTTGCTTGAGCGACGAGTTCTCCGCCGCGACGACCGCGAGCTCGGCCTCGTGATCGTCCGCCTTCTTCTCCGCCGCGGCGAGCGACGCGCGGAGCTCGCGCTCGCGTTCCTCCCTTCGCGCTCTTTCTCGCGTCCTCTCGCGCTGGAGCGACTCGAGCTCCGTCTCCGCCTCGGCGAGCTTCGCCGAGAGGCTCGACCGCGTCGAGCGCTTGCCCTCCTCCGCCTCCTCCGCGGAGCTCTTGAGAAGCTTGTTCTGCACCGACAGCTTCTCCACCTCCGCGTTCGCCTCGCGGAGCTTCTCGTCGAACTGTTGGCGCTGCAGCGACCGCTCCGCGCGTTCCGACGCCGCCTCGTCGATTTTCGCGCGAATCTGCGCCTCCAGCGCCTTGCGCTCGGCGCCGTACGCGCTCTCGCCGTTTTCGCGATCCCTTCTCAGCGCCGCCGCCTCCCGCTCCGCCCGCGCCAGGGACTCGCGAACCTGCGCCAGGTCCGCCCGCGTCGCGCGTAACGACTCCTGGTTCTCCTCGTGGCGCCGCTTCAGGTTCGCGAGCTCCGTCCCGCGCGCCTCGTAATCGTCCTCGAGGCGCCTACGGTCCCAGTCTGCGGATTCGCGCAGGCGCCGCGCCTCCGCGAGCGCCTCGTCCCGCGCCGCGCGGAGCTCCTCCGCCTCGGACGCCGCCGACGCGCTCCTCGACGCCATCTGCGTCCGGAGCGCGGCGAGCTCGCGCTCCGCGGCGCTCGCGGACGCGGTGGCGGATTCCATCTGCAGCTTCAGGCCCTCGGCGGCTTGGTCGCGGTCGCGCTCGAGACGCGCGAGGTCCTCCACCATGCGCTCCTTGCGCACGAGCGCCTGCTGCAGGCACTGCTTGAGCGCGTTGATGGTGTCCCGCGCCTCCACCTTGACGGCTTTCATGTCGAAACCCTTGAGCGCCTTCGGGCGCCAGTGCAGACACCGCTCGAGGGATTCCACGAACTCGGGGTCGTCGAAGCACGCGCGGTTCGACTCCTGGACGCCGCCGCGGAGGGCGGAGGCGCCGCCGGGGTCGCCGTAGGACGCGAACGCGTCCCGAGCGGCGAAGGGATCGAGCGAGAGCGCCGCCGAGGAGGGCGCGGGATCGGGGGCGCCGCGGTGCGAGGAGACCGACGCCGTCTCGGCGATGGGCGCCATCGAGGCGCTGCTGGACGGGTGGGCGGCGTCCTGCTGGTGGGGCATGATCATGCTCTGTCGCATCATGGACTCGCGCTTGACGACGTTGAGTCGGGCGCGGAAGGAGCTGAGATCCGCCACCCCCGCGGTGGCGCGTCCCGGGGGGGAGCTCGGCGCCGGGCGGGGGGCCGCGGGGGGCGCGCCGGAGGCGAAGTCCCCGCGCGCGGTGCTCGGGCGCGAACCCGCGCCGTGCATGAACGTCGAGCCGTTGAGGTTCGCGCGCAGGCCCGGCGGAGCCGCGAGGGGGTCGGGCGCGCCGAACCTCTGCTTCGAGCTCGCCGTCGGTTGCAGGAGCCGGGAGGTGCCATTCCCCCCCGCGGTCGCGGGGCGAACCGCGCCGCGGTTCTCCTTGTCCTCGTGCGCGTCCGTCGGATCCATCGCGACGGAGGTGCGATCGAATCGACGAGCGGGCGCGGCGCGAACCGGCGTCGACGCGCGCGAGAGGTGTGCCGGGGGGAGGACGGGAGCGTGCCCCCTCCGTCGGGGGGAACAACGACGGTCCCTCCTCCCCGAAGGCAGTTTCGTCGCAAATCCGCGCGGAAACGGCCGTTCAGCGCGGAGAGGGGGGTCGGAGATCGTCTCGCGTTCGAATTTGTCGAGCGACGAGTCACAGACCGTCGTTCCTTCGGAGAGACCGTCGGACACGCGAATCGCCGAACTTTCCTGACCGAATCTCTGTGTGGAAGAAACACGCGCGCGCTTTCCTCGTCACCAAGATTCGATCGGCCCGCCAACTGTGCGCCTCGATGCCGATATTTTGCGCGCCCCAACGACCGCGGGCGCACACGGAGAGGCAGCTCCGCCTCACGTTCGACGGATTCTCGTCTCGCGACGGCCGCGGCGTCGAGCGGCGAGGGTGATACGCGAGCGCGCGTCGAGGTGCGTGGGCGGTCGAGGCTTGGACGCGGCGCGCATTCCCGGTTCGCCGTCGGCCCGCGGTTTCCGAACTTTTCTTTTTTTTCCGGCACCCCGCATCTTTTTCAACGCCGCGCTCGCCTCGTCCGGCGACGCCGCTCGTCTCGTCGTCGCGACGCTTCGCGCTCGCCTCGCGCGCCTCGACGCCCCCCCGGGGCTTCCTCCGCGCTCGTTCCCGCCCCGGATATTCGCCCCGGGTCTCACGCGAACCCCCTCCCCCCCCTCCTCCGCGGGTCGCAGAAAACGGACGCGTTCCGCGTTCGGCGCGCCTCTTCGCGCCCGTGCGGAAAAACGAGCATCCCTCGCGCCCCCCGGGACTCCTGAGGCGGCGATGGGCGGCGGCGCGCAGGCCGCGGTCTCCGGCCACGTGGACGACGCGATCGTTCTCGTCGGCGGGTACACGCACGTGGACCTCCTCGCGCACACGCCCGCGCCCTCGCGCTCGGACGCCGCGCGCGGCGTGCACGTCCTGCACGTGAGCGGCGCGGACGGCCGGATCACGCACCTCTCCACCAACGCCGTCGGCCCGAACGTCGCGTTCATCACGCGCTCGCCCGTGAACCCCCAGCTCCTGTACGCCTCCACCGAGCGCATCGACGACGAGGGCGAGATCATCACCCTGCGCCTGACCCCCGACTTCAGGCTGGTGGAGCAGTCCAGGGTCAAGGCGGGCGGGCGCTCCACGTGCTACCTCAACTTCTCCAAGACGCGCGAGTGGATGATGGCGGTGTCGTACTGGGACGCCAAGATCAGCACGCTGCGCCTCGACAAGCTCAACGGCCTCCCGGACTCCCCGCGCTCGATCCTGATGCAGCCCGGCGCCTCCTACGTCGACGACTCCAAGCCCACGCGCGAGGAGCACTGGAAGTACCGCCAGCGGTGGCCGCACTCGCACTGCTGCGTCACCGAGCCGTATCACGGCCGCGTCCACTTCGTCGTCGACCTCGGCCTCGACCGCGTCTTCGCGTACCGCGTGGACAGCCGCGAGGGGACGCTCGTGCCGAAGGGGTCCGTGCAGCTGCCGCGGGGGAAGGGGCCGAGGCACCTCCTGTTCCACCCCACGCTCCGGCGCGCGTACCTGGTGAACGAGCTGGACTCCACCGTGAGCGTGTTCGAGGTGAGCTTGCCCGACGAGTGGACGAGGGAGGAGGCGTGCGGGGCGGCGGAGGCGAGGGAGTGGTCGTGCGAGGACGCGGGATCGGCGCTGCGGCTGACGCAGTGCCTGAGCTCGCTTCCCGAGTCGGAGCGCGGGAAGCAGTGCATCTCGCCGGAGGGCATCTGGAAGGCGGCGAGCCACTCGAGCGAGATCCGCCTGCACCCGGGCGGGAGGCACTTCGTCGTCGGCAACCGCGGCGACGACTCCGTCGCCGTCTTCGAGGTGCCGCTCGACGGGGGCGAGGTGACGTTGGCCAACATCACGCCGAGCGGGGGGAAGTGCCCGCGGAATTTCAACTGGACCGGGAACGGGCGATTCCTCGTCGTCGGGAACCAGAACAGCGACAGCCTGTGCGTCTTCGAGTTCGACGCCAAGAGCGGCGCGCTGACACCCGCGCACGTCGCGGAGGGGGTGGCGAGCCCCAACTACGTGTACCCGATCCCGTGCCGACACGTCGCCGCGCTCTTGAGCGAAGAAGAGGAGCCGCTCGTGGGCGAAGGCGCAGAAGAACCCGCGGTGATGGCGGAGGGAGCGGCGAGAGCGATCGCGTGAAGGGAAGGACGGAGAGAGCGGGACGAGACGGTCCGAGAAGAACGCGAAGCGACGGACCGAAGGACTCCGCGCGAGGAGAGGGGAGGACGCGACGGGGGCGGAGGAGGAGGACGACGACGACGAGAGATTCGGGAGCGACGCGTGCGGTGAGCGATGCGAACGCGTGGTCACGTACCGTCGCCGCGTCGAGGGCGATGATACTGAGAGGGTGGTCGGTTCCTGCTCCCGCGTCGCTCCGTCGGTTGGGTGTTTTTTCCCCTCACTCTCTTTTTCAGTCTGTTCCCTCCATGGCGGGGGCGCCCGCCCTCGCGCGCTCGAGCTCGAGCATGCCCGTGCGCTCGTAGTTTTTCCGCATGCTGAAACTCGCGCTGGTCTGCCCGCTGAGGTTGTACCCCAGCGAGGCGCACACGCGCATCCAGAGTTTCTCGCGGCACACGACGTCGTACCCGCCTCGGTCGAGCACCGCCTTGTACACGCGCCGCATCGGCAGCGGGCGGTTGCAGAACACGGGGCTGTAGAGCTCCACGGGTCGCATGCCGAGGAAGGCGGCGAGCTCCACGCGGAACGCGCGCTCCTCCTCGGAGTACGTCTCCCACTCCAGCTCCGAGGCGGCGGTCTTGGACGTCGGCCGGGTCTTCTCGGGGACGTACGAGCCCGCGGGGACGCGCGCGCGCGCGACGGGGCGGGGAGGGGGCGGGGCGAGGCCTTTGAACTGCTCCGCCCACCCGGGCTCGTGCCACGACTTGGCGCGCTTCGCCGGCGCGGCAGCCTCCCCCGCGTCGCCGCGGGCTTTCAGCGTCACCTTCAGCATGCCGCCCGCCATCCTCGCACCGCGCGCGGGGCGCGCCGTGACGCGCGATGTGACCTGGCTTGATGTGAGGACGAGATCGGGGAGATCTCTCGACGCGACGACGACAAACCCAAAATGTCGAGTTGATGTCATCAGTCTTGGTCTGGACCGCAGCTTTTGCGTCGTCCCGCGTAAACTGAACGATGTGTGTGTGACACATGTGCCAAGGAGTCACGTGACCGACTCGGGAGTCACGTGACCGACTCTGGAGTCACGTGACCGACGCGGCGCACTCCATATCGCTCTCGCGCCCGAGCCGTGCACCGCGCGCCACCTCATCGCGCGCCGAGAGCATCTCAGAACCCCGCAGAGAGATCCGCGGCGTAGATACGCCGCGCGACGCTCGCGAACCCAACCCGGTGCGCGCAGCCTGCCGGGGTGTCATTCATCGGTGCGTCTCTGCTGGCGTTTCGTCCCGACATCAAGGGGGCGGGGTGAGCGTCCCATGACTAAAGAGGTCACCCGCACAGCCGGATGCGAACCGCGTCCGCGTGATTCGTCTCGCGAGATACCGCGGATGCGCGTCTCACGGACGAGCGCGTACTCGACCGCGGGTGCGCACGCGCAGACGACCTCCCCGGGTTCTCGACTCCCCACAGTCCAGTCCCGTCTTGGCTCGACGCGCGCGGCGCGCGTGGCGTTCAGTCGCGCGACGTTCATCGCGATTTCCATCATCGCATGCGCGCGTGGCGCGTCCGCCGCGCCGTTCGCGGCGGACGGGGTTGCGCTCAAGGCTGCGGTGGATGCTTGTATGAATCACGATCCCACAGGCGTGTCATGCTGCGGCGCGGCGCATGATCCCAACTGCGGCAACCCCGTTGACGACCCCGCCAACCCCCCGCGTTGCGGCGCGGCTGGATGTGACGAGATGGACAAGTGGGACACCAGCTTGGTGACGGACATGGACAGTCTTTTTTACGACCCGGCCTGCATCAATCCAAAACCGTGTGCCTACAGTTTCAACGCCGACATCTCGAACTGGGATGTCGGCAACGTGATCAACATGCGATATATGTTTCGACACGCTCAAAGTTTCAACCAGGACTTGTCGAAATGGAACGTCAGCTCTGTGACGAACATGGTTGCCGCGTTCAGCTATGCCCACGCGATGAACGGGAGCCTAGCAGGGTGGGATACCTCCAAGGTCGAGGATATGGGTATCTTGTTCTATGCCATTCTTGCAAATGGAGCACACCCTCGCGGCTTGTCGACTTGGGACGTCAGCAGCGTCACGAACGCAGACAGGATGTTCATGTATGACCGGGGTTTCGACGAAGACATCACCATGTGGAATTTTCCTGACGGTTTGCCCGCGAGCGCCATGGACCGCATGTTCAGTTATGCAGACGCCTGGAAGGCCAGGTATACCAACTGTGGCTTCGACAGCACTGCGCCAAAACACGCCGCGTGCAGCGAGTTCACAAGTGCAGGAAACACATACTCAGGCTCAAGTGGCGAAGTCTCTGGCCCGCCATCCGCATGGGTGCGCATGGACAACGCCTGCGACGCCACCACACCCCCCGCCAACAGCGGCATTGGCAACTGCTCCGATACCCTCGTGTCTCCTGGCTCATGTCTGCACTCGTGTGACGCTGGGTACATTATTTCGGGGCCAACATCTTGCTTGGACCGAACGCTGACGAGCGCAACATGCTATCCAGACCCATCAAACTGCGACGCTTCTGCGGCACCCGTGAATGGCGGAGTGGGAGACTGCCCGAGCTTACTTCCGAGCGGCTGGTCATGCCAACCGACGTGCGACGAGGGGTACATCGTGTCGGGTCGGAGCTCTTGCAGCCTCGCCACCTTGACGACTGCGACGTGCAGGGAGCTCACCTGCTGCGAAAATTCAATGGTCAAGAGGGGGTTCATGGTCAAGCACACTTATGAAGAGCTCTAGCAGTCGTGTGTGTGGACTTTGTGGTATGTTTCACTACACGTCGCCTTTTCGTCTCTGCGAAAGTATCTCAGTAGCCCTCGCGTCTTTGCGTCTTCTCGCTCATCCATCACTCGGCGGCCCCGTCCCCGAGGGCGGAGAACGAGTTCCCGCCCGCCGCGCCGTCGCCGCGGCCGCCCCCGCGCCCTCCGCGCCCGCCGCGGCCCTCTCCGCGCCCGCCGCGCCCGCGCCCGCGCCCGCCGCGCCCGCCGCGCCGGCCGCGGCCACCGCCCACGCCGCGGTCCGTGAAGTGGTCCGGCATGTAGAGGCGGCGCGAGCTGCCGAGGCAGCCTCGCGGGCGGTGGCGGCGCAGGCGGAGG
>MDSW01164660.1_pt1 | contig 15967 bp, 16 predicted proteins | sample 811171 | NCBI WGS metagenome assembly MDSW01 (sample SAMN05326641, study PRJNA326480) | marine metagenome | isolation source: seawater | place: Atlantic Ocean: North West | collected 2012
GAAATCCATGGTTCATATGCAGGAAATTTAATTTTTGAATCTTTAAAAAAATCTTTTTTCATATCTCCAATTTTTAACTCCTCTATTTATTATCATTATTTCTCAACACCTGTTCATATAATTTCAAAGAATTTTCTGCCATAGTAACACAGTTACATTCTTCATGAACAAACTTGTATCCTGCTGAACCTAGGCTATCTGCCAATTCATCATCGCCTAGTAATTTTGTTATTGCTTTAGCTAGTTCTTTTGTATTTTCAGATTCAACAAGAATTCCGTTTTTCCCATCTTGTACTGTAAAAGGAATTCCATGTGATCTTGTAGAAATAACCGGTTTTTTGAATGCAAATGATTCTAATGGTACTAGTGGAGATAGCTCCCATTGTGATGGAAGAACCAAAAATTTACTCTCTCCATAGGCTGAAATAACATCTTCCCGTGGCGGATTCTTGATTATTAAAATTCTATCTAACAAATTGAATTTTTTAATTAGTTCTTCCATTTCTTTTTCAAATCCAAAATCTACTCCCATTATCACTAATTTTATATCAACAATTTGTTTTTCATCTTTTATCAAATTGAATGAATGAATCAATGTTTCAATTCCTTTGCTTTTTGAAAATCTACCTACAAACAAAATAAAATTAGTATTAATACCATATTTTTTTCGAAAATTTTGTTTACTAACTAATGTTTCAAGATTTACTCCGTTACGAATAATCTTTATTTTTGATTTTTTGTTAATCTTTAAAAAAATCTCTTTTTCATATTCATTTGCTGCACTAATTGCAGCTGAATCTCTAATTATCTTTTTAATAAAGTAATTTTGTATTTTATAAAGAATTTGTAAAATAATGCTTGATTCAGTTAAGAATGGATGAGTTGTTAAACCTCCTTGATCAGATACAATTAAAGGAATTTTTAATTTTTTAGATACACGCCAAGCTACAATTGATTGATAACTTCTTAATCCTATTGAATGTATAATATCTGGATTATCTTTTTTAATTTGTTTAAACATTGAATTATTAATAAAAAATAATTTTAATGAAAACCATACATGTGTTCTATTAATTTTAAATTTTTCAAATTTTTCTAAACGTGGTAAATTTTTATTAAATTTTTTTGCACCATTACTAAAATCTAAATCTGTGGTGTAAATGGTTACATCATGGCCCATCTTAGAAATCTCCCGTGCTAAATCAACTGCTAAAAACACAATTCCTCCAAATTGCGTTGCAGGTAATGAAGCTGGGCATACTAATGCAACTTTCATAAAATTCTCGGTTTTGTATGCTTTTTAGAGTCTTCTACTAAATTTATGTGAATTATTTATTAATCAAATTTCATTCTATTTAATATGAAATTAGTATTTTCAAAGGAAACAACTGCTGATTTACAAAAATTAATGGATATTGCAACTGATTATGAGATTCTTCCTAAACTATTCCCTGTTGAAATTACTGATAAAGAAATTATTCAAAATGATGTAATTATCACACAAAAAGTTTCATTTTATAATTTTAATTTTTTACAAAAATCCCTTCATACTAAGAAAAATAACTCACTAATTACCAAAATACTCTCTGGACCTCTAAAGGGGAGCATTATTGAATCATCCTATCAAACGCAGAATAATGGAACAAAAATTACCGTTGAGGCGAATCTAAAATTAGGATTAAGATATAGACCTCTTGGATTATTCATAAAAAAAAGATATGAAAAAGCTCTTTCACGAATTCTTAACGAAACAATATCTCTTGCTTTTTTAACAAAAAACAGAAAATGGAGTGATTGTTTAGTAGAAAATAGATCCGGACTTGTAATCTCTTGGAAAGATTCTAAACCTTTTACTATGTTTAATTGGGATCCTTGGACTCTTGCTGAAGTATTTTACGATGAAGATTATTCTAAACTTCCTGTACGAGACAAATTTGTGCTTGATATAGGTGGATTCAATGGTGATTCGGCAATTTATTTCTCACTTAATGGTGCATCTAAAGTAATTGCGTTAGAACCATTCCCAAAAAATTTTGAAATTGCACATAAAAACATCAATAAAAATAATTTTGAAAATATCACACTCTTAAATGCAGCTTGTACAAAAGATAATGGTTCAATCAAAATAAATCCTGAAATCTTTGGTAGTGATAATTTAGTAAATAATGAAAAATCTGGAATAGAAATACCTACATTCAATTTAGAGAATCTTGTTAATACATATGAGATAGATGACGGATGTTTAAAAATGGATTGTGAAGGATGTGAATATGATATACTCTTATCATGTCCAAAAAATATTTTGAAGGCATTTTCTTATATTCTACTTGAATTTCATGATGGTTCGGAAAACATAGTTAAAAAATTAAATGACTGTAATTTCCTGACTGATGTAAAATTCTTACCTAATTATAAAAATAATTCACGTGGGTATATATTCGCTAAAAACAATAATAGTATGTAGAATGAAAATATTATTCACATTTTTAGTTTTTTTTCTTTTTTTCACACTAATTCCTAGCTCATTTTCTGAAAATGATAATACATCTGATGGAGCATTTTATGAAATAAATATTCAGCCATATTCTCATTACAAATCTTGTGAATTTTTAGATAATTGTTTTAAACCTAGTTCTGTTGAAATTAATTCTGGTGACACCATAACTTGGACTAATTACGATGACTCATTACATAATGTTGTACATATTAATGAAAAAAATAATGATGAACCATTTTTTTCTAGTGAATTATTAAATTTAAATGAAAAATTTTCTTTCACATTTAATTCTAAAGGTATCTTTAGTTATTTTTGTTCCATTCACCCTTGGATGTATGGGAACATCTTTGTTGATGTTCAAAAAACTGAGACTAAAATTGTTGATTCAACTCAACCAATTGTTTTTGATGATGAATTAGTAATAGAAGAATATGTTTCTGGCTTGATGGTTCCTGTTAATATGGAATTCATAGATGATGATATTTTGGTATTAGAAAAAAATAATGGACAGGTTAGACATATTAAAAATAACAAATTATTGGAGACGCCTGTATTAGATCTAGAAGTTAGTAATTATGGCGAACAAGGATTATTAGGAATTACATCAGTTGAAAATTCTGTTTATCTGTTTCTCACTGAAGCCTATCATGATGGAGGACGTACATTAGAAAATAGAATTTACAAATATCATTGGAATGGAAACGAACTTGTTGATCCATCTCTTGTAAAAAGAATACCTGGTTTTGAAAGAGAGTATTTGGGCGGTGAACTTGTAAGTGATCTTTCTGGAAATGTTTATGCAATAACGGGAGAAAATTATAAAATTGGTGTTCTACAGAACTATCCACGAGATCAAAGTTTTAGACATTTCAGTTCAACAGCATCATCCGATGAAAAAAGTCGCCTAACAATTTTTGATAGCTTAGATTATCTTTTATCTTGTTCGAAAATATCATTTTATCAATATACAACAAATCCGTTTGGCTGGCAATCTGAACAACCAGATTTCTCTGAAAATCCTGTTGAATCTAACATATCAAATATTTTGGGAAATCTAGATTCATGTTTCCGACAATTTTACTTTGAAAATTTTTCTAATGGATATTGGAAAGATACAGGGGTCATTTTACAAGTTGAGCCAAAAACTGATGAATATGTTGCAATAGGAATTCGAAATAGCTTTGGACTTGCAGTAGATCCTGTAACTGGTTATTTATGGGATACTGAAAATGGACCTAGTGTTTTTGATGAAATTAACCTTGTTGAAGATAAATTCAATAGTGGATGGGCGAAAATTCAGGGGCCGTCAAATGGTCGTACACTTGAAAAAATAACTGGATTTGAAGAATATCTTCACAGCGAACCCGAATTTAGTTGGGAGGTACCTGTTGGTGTATCTGCAATTGAATTTCCAAATTCAAAAATTTTTAAAAAATATGAAAATTTTGTTTTTGTTGCAGATGTAAATAATGGAAATATTTACAAATTCAAACTAAATGATTCAAGAACTCAGTTTGTTTTTGAATCGCCACATTTACAAGATAATGTTTTAAATTTATTGAATAATGAAACAGGTGGTTCTGAAATTGAACCAATGAATGAAATATTATTTGCTACAAATCTTGGTATAATTACTGATATGAAATTTGGACCTGATGGTGCATTATATGTAATTTCTCTTATGGAAGGTAAGATTTACAAAATCTCTACATAAATGCTTTAACACATTTATCAATTATTTCAGAATAAAGAATATCATCTCCATCTTTTTCTGAATTTTTGATTTTATTCAAAAATGTCTTAATTAAAATTTTGTCAGTATTGAAAAAAGATTTACTTTGTTTCATTTTTGAAAAAAGATGTTTTGCAGCAGTTTTTTTCCCTTCACTTTTCAAATTACCCGTGGCAAATTTCAATAGATTTATAGCTCTGTATGTTGATACAAGTCCATAATCTACGTTTATTCCAGTAACTTCTGAAATTATTCTAATAGTCTTGGAATGTTCTCTTATTTCATCTTCAATTTTCATTTGTCCATGAAATCTACCTTGTGTTAAATCCCATATGATTTGTGGTTTAGGTGAAAATAATATTTTTTCTCTTTTTAAAATTTCTTTATACGTAAAAATTTCATCAGCATTGATTGGCATATCTACAAGAAATTTGTTATTATCTTTTTTAATATCATCTATTCTATATATTATTGATTGAATAGGCCCAAATGGTAATAATCCTCTATTAAGACATTCTTTAGCAAAACATTCTGATTTACATTGTATCATATTTGATGAAAAAGCTTTTTTTAAGTATGAACTATTAACTTCCTTTTTCAGCAATGATGCAAAACCCACAGAAATATTTCCATCTTTATTTAACATTCTCAAACATTCGTGAATGTTATTTTCTTCACTAATTGCATCATTTGAAAATACAAAAATTAAAAACTTTCCAGAAGCATTATCTAAACACACATTCCAATTTTCAATTCTCCCAACATTTTTCGAATTTTTTATTAATACTAAATTCTTAAATTCATTTTTTAATTTATTTACGTTTGAAATTGATTCATCTGTAGAACAATTATCGACAACCAATATCTCATAATCTTCTGAAGAAAGTTGAATATTCTTACATGATCTAATTGCTCTTTCAAGATTTCTTCCACCGTTAAATGTTGGAATTGCAATTGTTAATTTTGTCATTTTAGCTTACACCTAGTATTTCATTTAATCTTTCTATACCGACACAAAAAAATGCTAATTGCCTCTCTACATTATCTCTATGGAGGGGTAACATAGAAATGAACAATAATCCCTCAACCATCTTTATCTCATCTAAATTCCAATATTCTTTAATATTATTATCTAGTTCATTACAAATTGATACATAGTTTTTTGGTTCAAATATTTTTAAATTAAATTCGTTTTTTTCATTACGTTTTATTGAATATAACCCATTTGTGATTGTATCAAAACGTCCTACCACTGAATGTCTTATCTTTGCAATGTCATATTTTATATCCCCTGCATTACTTTTACCCCATCTTCCTCTTGGATCAATTAACTTGAAAACATCTTTTTCAGAATCGTAAAGAATATTTGCAAAATATAAATCTCCATGCACCAAACAATTGTCATCTGTTCTGTATAAAGTTGGAATCTTATCTTTTATTTCATTCTTTATTAATTTCCAATTTTTTAGTTTTTTGCCATTTATTATAATAAATTCTTGTTCAAAAATTTCTTTGAATATTTTATTATCTTTTATTAGATCTTCAATTCTATTTGATGTTTTTTGAAAATACATTGAATTGTATTCTTCTGTTGTTACATTTTGATTATATTTTTTAAATATTTGAATAATCCCAAATAATTTTTTAATTATGTCTTTCCAAAAATCTATTGGAAATTCACTATATAGCCAAAGTTCTGATAAAGTTGGATATTTTACATATTCTAATTTTATGAATGGATTATTATCTACAGACGAATCCAAATTTTTTGGAACTAATTTTCCTATATCATTTGGAATCTCTTTGTACCAATTAATTTCATCAATTAATTTTTTCTTATTCATACTTGTTTTAATTACATTTTTTCCAAAATTATCGAATTGTAATTTATTGAAATATCTTGTTTTTAAAACAAATTGTTTTGTTGAATAATAATTCTCAATATGTCCTACATCATGCCATTTCTCTGCTAATTCCACTTTGAATTCATCTATTTTTTTAAGTTGTACAATAATTGAACTAATCTCTAATCTATCATTTTCATTGAACTTAGATAAAACATTCTTTAACAATTTTACATTATTAATGAAATAACAACCTACCAATGCATGATATTTTCTATCATTTTCTAATTCTTTTTTATCAAAAATTTCATCAATATTGTTATCTTTTTTTGTTACTACACACCAATTTTTTGAATTTGAAAATTCTTGTGATGATAAAACAAAATTTTCACCTTTATTAACTAAATTAATTAAATTGTTTTCTATTAACGTATCACCTAAAATAATTAATAATTTTTCTTCATTACAATAATCTATAGCACTTTTGATCGAATTTCCTGGAGGTTTTTTATAATCTGATGAAATAAATTCTAAATCACATTGGTTTTCGTATTGCTTTTTCATTATCATTTCAAGAATTTCTTTTTTATATCCTGCCGTAATGGAAATTTTTTGTATTCCTTCCTCAATTAATTTATCAATTATTCTGAAAATTACTGGTTTGCCATTTAATGGTATTAGCCCTGATGGGATTTTACCAAAAATTTTTTCTAATTCATCATCGATTTTACCTGCACTTAAAATAAGCACTCTAAGATTTTTTAATTCCATAATTATTTCTCAAATTTTTTTAGATCATTTGGAGTTCCCAATGGAATAAATTCTTCTGCTTCATCTACTTCAAATTTTGCATTTAATTTTATTAACATATTATAAATCTCGGAAACATAATATTCGTTTTTAATTTTATTTCCATTTTCAATCATTTCTTTTCCAGCTTTGAAAAATTCTTCTGCTTTAGCAAATATGTACAAACCTGTTGATGCATTATTTGATATTCTCTCTTTTTCTTTAACTTGTTCAACAAAACCTTTTGCATTTAATTTTATGAAACTCAAATTTTCATCATTTGATTGATGAAATCCAAGTAATCCGTCAACATTCCTATTTTTCATTGTGAGAATTTTTGATTTTAGTCTGGATGAATTGAAATATGTATCTATATTGTAGATTATAATTGAATTTTCTGGTCTTACCAAATGTTTTGCATGTAACACTGTTTCGACTTGTCCACCAGTAATATTTCTAATATATACAATTTCATACTGTGTATTTGGATATTCTAAATTCATTGTTTTTTTAATGAATTCGTTAACTTTGAATTTTTTTTCATGTTCCTCTAAACAAATGAAGATTATTTTTTTTGCAATGTCTATTGGTAGACTATGAATTGACCACTGAAATAATGTTTTACCTTTTACTTCAATCATAAATTTTGGTTTTTTAATACCTTCATCCTTGAATCTTTTTCCTTCCCCTGCCATTGGAATTATTATTACTGGTTGTAAAGACTGAAACCTTTTCCCTAATCTCTTACTAGATGAGAATTCAATTCCAAGATCATCAATGTAAATATCTGCGTATGGTTTACCAAAAATTAATTCATCATATGGTACTTTCCATTTTTCTAACCACTCTTCTGTTACTTTTCCAACTTTTTGAATAACTTTTGTAACGTCTCCATTACAAGTTCTCATATGTCTTCCAGTATGTATAATTAAATAATGTCCTTCATTCTTTAAATCCCTCATTTTTTGAATAACTTTTTTTTTTGGAATCACATCTGAATATGATTCTGAAGGTTTTTTTAGTTCACAAATGACTCCGTCTAAATCAAATACAATTCTCATATTATCACGTTAATCCAAAAATTCATTATGATAAAAAAAAGGTTTAGTATAATTTCTCCTTATTTTCCTGAATAAAGTTACTGAATGATGTAAATTCGAATTTTTGTATCAGTTTTTCCATTTTACTGTATGCCCTGTTGATATTGTGATATGTGATGAAGCTGTCTTTTTTGGATAGTTCAATTTTAGGCATAAATTCAGGGGTCAATTCCCATGAATGAATGTAAAAAACACTTGGAACGTCTTTTCTTTCATAAGATTTTATCGCATTTTCAATTATTCTTGATGGTATTGTTCTCAAATAAAATCCTCCTCCGGCAGGTATCTTTTTACCAAAAAACTTTGTTATCATTATAGGGAATTCAATAATTTTTCCATTTTCATTATCTTTTTGAAGCGAATCTGATGTAATTCTGTAAGGTGCAGATTCTGCATCTGGCATTCCATAAAGGCTTGTTTTAGCTGGAACTACACTACTATCATATGTATAATTCATCTTTTCAAGTGATTTGATTATCCATGAACTTTTTTCATTTAATGAAAATGTTGGTGCACGAAATCCTTTTGATTTTTTATTTGTTAATTTAGAAAATAAATCTATTTCATTTGAAAAATTTTCTTTATATTTCTCAGTATCTATCCTATCATGATTCATTGTATGAAATCCTATCTCGTGTCCGTTCTCAATAATTTTATCAAATATTTCTGGATTTTTTTCTAAGAGTTTTCCAACAACAAAAAATGTTGCTGATGTTTCAGTTTTTCTTAATAATTCAATAATTTTGTCTAAACCCTTATACATTGTTGGTTTATGTTCAAGATTTTTTACATATGGTTGAATTAGATGTGGATGAAACCAATCTTCAAAATCAATTCCTAAAATATTCAATTTCTTTCAATGATGAATTTTTTTTATAACTCTTGCTGGATTGCCAATAGCAACACAGTAATCTGGAATGTCCTGAGCTACAACACTACGTGGACCTATTATACAATTTTCTCCTATTGTAACTCCTGCATTAACTACAACTCCAGGATTAATCACCGATCCTGATTTTATTACTACTTTGGCAATCTTTCTTGGGTATTCTCCTCTTTTTAAAAATAAATTTGCAGTTGGATTACTGTGTGCAAAAACCATGGAGTTTGAACCTAATGTAACATTATCACCTATATCAATAAGTTCAGGATAAACTAAATCAAGTAAAACATATGGATTAAAATGACAATTTTCTCCTATAACAACTCCTCTCATTTTCTGCATTTTTATAGCAAATCCAGAATGTGGGGATGAATATGCTAATGAATGCAAAATCCATCCTCTAGTAAATTTTGATTTCATTTTTAATTTTCCAACTCCTCCAGCAAAACCGTAATAATCCATAACTTCTTTTTCATTAATGGAAAATACATCATCATCAATTTCCATGATATAATCAATTTGGCAAAGTTTTGTTTCTAAGTCTTTCTAATAAAATATGAGAAATTCTCCATATGGCAATCCATTAAGATTAAATTAAAATTTTCATCAGTAAAATTATTGGTTTATCACAAATTACAAAACTTTTGTAGTGTAATCTTTGTTATTACTCTATAACAATTACTTCTTCATTTCTCATGATTTCTATATTCAATTTTATAATACAAATTAGCTATAGTTCACAATAATTCATTTATTTTGAATTCTAGTACTCAAATTAATTTATAACGAAGATTTCCTGATTTTTCATATGTCTAGTAAATTATATGAAATAATGTCCACGGTTTTTGATATAGATATATCAGAAATTAATGATCAATCTAGTCCTGAAACTATTGAAAGATGGGATTCTTTTCATGGTTTAGCTTTGGTTGATGCGCTTGAAATAGAATTTGGTATACAATTTACGATATCTGAAATCACTGATGTAAAAAACACACTAGATATAAAAAGACATCTAAAAAATCATGGTATTGAAATTGAGTAATGAAAATATTGCTGAATACACTATGGATGAAATTGATATTGGTTTAGAAAAATCATTTCAAGTAACAATTACGCAAAAATTAATTGATGATTTTGCTGAACTCTCTGGAGATCATAATCCTCTTCATACGGATAAAAATTATGCACAATCTAACAATTTTAAAACTACTGTTTGTCATGGAATGTTACTTGCATCTTTGTTTTCTAGACTAGTTGGAATGTATATCCCAGGGAAACACAGTCTATATTTTTCACAATCTCTAAATTTTATCAAATCTGCATATGTTGATGACGTAGTAACTGTTAATGGAAAAGTAATATCAAAAAGTAATTCCACAAACATAATCACTCTAAAAATGAATATTAAAAATGAAGATAATGAACTAGTCTCAGGTGAAGCAAAAGTCTTTGTTAGGAAATAATTAAAAACTTGAATACTCATCTAATTATAAAAAATGGTAGTAACTATCAAATATCTTAAATTCTCATTATTTCTATGATTCCTGAAAAAAAACTATCATCTTATATTAATGAATCAAAAAAACTCATTGAATCTAATTTTGAAAAAACTACTCGTATAGCAGTTATTGGTAGTTTTACGTTAAATGGTTTAGGTGAAACACTACAAGTAAAGTGTGCAGAATCAAATATCTTTTCTCATATTTATTCTGGTGCATATAATCAATACAATGAAGAAATACTCAACATTAATAGCAACCTATATTCTTTCCAACCTGAAATATGTTTTCTGATTCTAGATACACGAACAATTTTAGAAAATTTATTCTATCTTCCCTACGATGTATCTGAATCTGATAGAAAGAAATTTGTTAATAATAAATTTAAAGAACTTTCTAGCCTGATTAATTTTTTCATTGAAAAATCTAATTCAAAATTGGTTATATCGAATTTTGTTCCTCCTACACATTCTCCACATGGTATTTTTGAATCAAAAACTGACTATGGCTTTCAAGAAATGGTTATTGATCTTAATCGTCAATTATTATGTGAATTTAAAAACAATCCTTTAGTTTTTATCTTTGATTTTAATGGATTTGTTACCAATTTTGGTCAAAAGAATATTTTTGATTACAGGCAATATTATTTAGGCGATGTAAGGATATCACTTGAAAAAATTCCACATTTAGCTAATCATCTTATGGGATTTGTTAAACCAATTTTAGGACTAAACAAAAAATGTATTGTTTTAGATCTTGATAATACCCTTTGGGGTGGTATAATTGGTGAAGATGGTTTTAATGGAATTAAGTTAAGTCATAATGATCCAATAGGAAAATCATTCATAGAATTTCAAAAGCATTTGCTATCTCTTCATAAAAGAGGTATCATTCTTGCTGTAAACAGTAAAAATAACTTTGATGATGCAATTAAAGTAATTCGTGAACATCCAAACATGATACTTCGTGAGGAAAATTTTGCATGTTTGAAAATTAATTGGAACGATAAAGTAACTAATCTTAAAGAAATATCACAAGAAGTGAATATAGGTTTAGATAGTATAGTATTTTTTGATGATGATAAAATTAATAGAGATTTTGTTCGTTCTAGCATACCTGAGGTTAATACTGTTGAACTATCTGATGATCCATCTCAGTATGTTCCTATCTTATTAGAATTAACTGATTTTAATGTTACAAAAATTACTGATGAGGATAAACAACGTGGTAAAATGTATTTGGAACAGAGACAAAGAGTTGAATTACAAAAAACGAGTCCTGATCTACATGAATATCTAAAAAAATTAAACATAAAACTTTTCATTAAAGATGCAGATGAGTTTTCAATTCCTAGAATTTCTCAACTTACTCTAAAAACTAATCAATTCAATCTTACCACTAAACGTTATCAAGAAGAAGATATAAAAAATTTCTCTAACAATGATAAAAAAATTGTTGGATGTGCACGAGTTGAAGATAAATTTGGAGATAATGGAATAACTGGAGTATTTATTGTTGATAAAGAAAATAATAATGAATGGATTATTGATACATTTCTGTTAAGCTGTAGAGTAATTGGAAGAGGAATTGAAGAAGGAATAATGAATCATATACTTTCTCTTGCTAAAAAAGAAAATATTGATAAAATAACAGCAAATTTTTTACCAACCAAAAAAAATCAACCTGCTGAATCTTTTCTTCCTACATTTGGTTTTATCAAAGAAAATGATAGATTTGTATATAATGTTAAAAATTTTATAGAAAAAACTTCTCATCTGGAAATCTTTGATGAATAATGTCCAATAAATTATATCGAATTATAGGAACCGTATTTGATATTGATATATCCACAATCTCAGATGAATCAAATCCAGAAACAATTGATTCATGGGATTCAATGAACATGTATGTATTAATTGATGAAATTGAGACTGAATTTAATATAAAATTTAAGATTGATGAAATTCTTGAAATTAAATCAGTCGAAAATATTAAAAATCTATTAATAAAATATGAGTGTGAATTAAATGACTAATTATTATACCAAAAAATTCCTGAACATAATAATAAAATGAAACTACATCATATTGGAATAGTTGTTCCAAATATTCATGATTCAATTGGAGAGTTGACAAAATTTCTAAAATTTGAAAAAATTGGAATTCCTACACTAATTGGTTCTCAAAAAGTTAATGTATGTTTCATGAAACTAGGTCATGTAAATCTAGAACTTATAGAACCTGCTGAAAAAACTTCTCCAGTTACATCTTTTCTTTTAGATGGTGGTGGATTCCATCATTTATGTTTTGAAGTTAAGGATATTAATGAAAAAATTAGTGAATTAGAAAATAATGGTGCAAGATTAATTGTAAAACCAGTTAAAGGTTTTGAAGATAGACAGACTGCTTTTCTTTTACTAAATATGAAAAATACTAATTTTAACCTAATTGAATTAGCAACTGAAAATGATTAAAACTCCAAAAATTTCTAATATCGAAAATATTGGAGTTGATATTGTAGACATAAATAGATTCAAAAAAAAAATTTTTTCAAAAAATGTTAATTTTTATAATAAAATTTTTTCACAATCTGAGATTGATTATTGCAATAAATTTAAATCTCCATATGAACATTTTGCAGGTAAATTTGCTATAAAAGAGGCAACTATTAAGGCGGTTAGCGAAAAAATATCATTTTTAGATATAGAAACTTTTCATAAAAACTCAAAACCTCAAATCAGATTAAAAAAATTAAAAACAAAATATTCATTTTTGGTATCCGTTAGTCATGAAAAAGATTATGCAATTGCAATTACAATGGCATTGAGAAATTAGAACATAATTCTTGATAATCTTGCTAAAACTCTAAGAATTGAATTAAAAGGAATTTTATTTTTTATAGTGGTTCCTTTTGGAAGAATTAATTCATCTTTAAAATTAGAAATTATTTCTTTATCACTAATTGTTCTTTTATTCTGAATCATATTATATCTGGATTGTATAATGCCTAAATTTTTTAAAATACTAAATGATGCTTTAATTTTCTCAGAAAATAATCTATTTTTTAAATAAAAAAAACTAACAGCGATATCTACCAAAATTAACGAAGGAAGAAATTTTATAATTGTGCTATGTGAGTAATGAGTAAATAAACAGTATAATCTATTTCTTTCCAATAGAAAAAATTTGAAATTACTCCATTTGAAACTAAATCCCTCGGATGGATGATATACAATAGATTTGGGAACATAATATGACTGAATTCCTTGCATACTAGCTCTCCAACAGAAATCAAGATCATCATGATATGCAAATAGAAATGGATCAAAGAAATCTAATTCTTTGAATATTTTTTTTGTTGTGAATAAACATGTTCCCGAGGCATAATTGATATTCTCTATATCTCTGAATTCATCTTCATCTTCATCTCCTTTACTTCTTGAATATCCAAAACCAAATAATTGAATCATATTTCCAGTACTTTGTAAAATTGATTCATTATCAATTGTTAGAAATTTTGGTTGATATATTCCGTCACCAAGTTTACGATATCCTTGTAATAATTCATTTATCCAATTAGGTTCAACAATTGTATCAGGATTAAGTACAATTACAAATTCTCCATTGGCAATTCTAATTCCTACATTATTTCCCTCACAATAACCTAAGTTTTCTTCATTTCTTACAAGATTAATTGATGGAAATCTCTCTTTACATTTGAAATCACTTTCATCTTCTGAATCATTATCTACAACAATAATCTCAAAATTTTCATATTTACTCTGATATATGGAATCTACACATTCTTCAAGCAATTTGCCCGCATTATAATTAAGTATGATTATACTAATGAGAGGATTCTCAATATTTAATTCCATTTTGTTAACTCCTTGATGAAGTCCAATATATTGAAGACGCATAAAACATACTATCAATAATGTTAAATTATTAATTCTATCATCAACGATATCATGGTAGATAATACTCGTAAGATTGTTTATAATTCAAAAAGTATAGGTAGCATTTTAAGTAAATTTGCAACTAGTTTTCAATTCAAATTACTATATTTCTATAAAGATAAAGAAACTGTCGATTTGATCAAAGAGATCAAAAATGAAGTCGATTTTGCATTTTATCCATATGAAGCTTTTATGCTACATTCAATCGTGAAAACTCAAACCGCTTTGGAAGGTGATCTTGCTGAAGTTGGTGTATATCAAGGTGGTTCTGCAAAATTAATCTGTGAGATAAAAAATGATAAAAAATTATATCTTTTTGATACATTTACAGGTCTTCCAAATGTCTCCAAAGATGACACGCATTTTGGTCAAAAACATTGGTATGATAATGAATTTAGTAATACAAGTGAAGAATCTATAAAGAATTTATTAAAAAACTACCCAAACATCCATGTCATTAAAGGAATATTTCCTGAAACAGGACAAAAAATTCTTGATAATAAATTTTGTTTTGTACATCTAGATGTAGATTTGTATAAAAGCACAATTGATTCATTAAGATTTTTCTATCCCAAAATGGTTGATGGAGGAATAATTCTAATACATGATTTTCATTCAGATGGTATTCAAAAAGCCTATAAAGAATTTAAAAATGAAAATGATATTCATTTAATTGAATTAACTGGGTCTCAGGCTATGATAATTAAAAAATAATTTAAAAATAGATCCTTGTTCCTTCGCCAAGTAAAAAGATCTTTTCATCATTAATTTCATTTAATTGAATTATTTTTGAATTATTTGATATTATACTATTACGAATATTTATTTCAGAATCTATTTCGCAATTTTTCATTATTATGGAATTTTCAATATTGCCTCTATTGATAACTGAGTTGTCTCCAATACTTGTATTAGGTCCAATTATAACTCCTGAATTAATCTTACAGTTTTTTCCAATAATTACTGGTCCACAAATTGTTGCATGTTTTTCTATAATTGAATTTTTTCCAGTTATTACTTTTCCAGAAATCTTTACATTTTCTGAAATTTTTCCATGAGAATATTCTGAAATATTTTTAATAATTTCTCCATTTGCGTGAATTATATCTTCAGGTGTGCCTGTATCTTTCCAATAATCTGAAATCATTTCATAACTAATATTGTTATTTTTCTTCAATAAACTATCTAATGCATCAGTAATCTCTAATTCATTTCTCCATGATGGTTTTAGATTATCAATTATCTCAAAAATTAAAGGTGTTAATAGATAAATTCCTGTTACTGCTAGATTTGATGTTGGATTTTTTGGTTTTTCAGTAATTTTCAAAATTTTTTCATTTTTAATATCCGCAATACCGAATCTTGATGGATCATCTACTTCACATAATAAAACAGTTGCATCAAAATTTGAACTCCTAAATTTCTCTACAAAACCATTGATTGATTTCTGTATGATATTGTCTCCAAGAAAAACAAGAAATTTTTCATTTCCTATAAATTCTTTACACAATCTTATTGCATGTGCGATTCCTTTAGGTTCATCTTGTTCAATATAGGTAATTTTAACACCAAATTTTTCTCCATTCTCATAATATTCACGTACTTTGTTAGAACCTATTCCTCCAATAATTATTGCAATTTCAGTAATTCCTGTTTCAACTA
>MDSW01158403.1_pt1 | contig 15966 bp, 18 predicted proteins | sample 811171 | NCBI WGS metagenome assembly MDSW01 (sample SAMN05326641, study PRJNA326480) | marine metagenome | isolation source: seawater | place: Atlantic Ocean: North West | collected 2012
GCTGCATATATCGCAAAAAAAATATCAAATCATTCGGTAGTTAAAAAATCTATGAAATGGAAGCCTATTTTATATAAAGTTAAACTTAATGCTCATAAAAAACACAGCTTTAATAATAAAATAATGAAAAAAAATAAAATTAATTTTATAAAAATTAATATTTATCCTGATGGAGGTATTTCAAGAATTAGAACTTTTGGAAAAGTGATAAAATGAAAATTATTATAAAACCAAAAAAAATTACTTATAAAAATTTTAAAAAATTTGGTGATTTAATATCAACAAAAAAAATAAAGCCTATAAATATAAATAATGGATATGCGAAAAGATTTGATAGCTTATGCAAAATTAACACTTCTTTAAAAAAAGGAAGTACAATCGTTAGTATTTTTTCAGCAAAAAAAAGAGGATTTCCTATGAAAATTGACATGATGGAAAAACATCCGCTTGGAAGCCAAGCGTTTATTCCGATGGATAAAACTGATTTTTTAGTATTAGTTGCTCCAAAAGGCAAAAAACCAAACACAAAAAAAATAAAATCTTTTATTGTGCCAAAACAAACTGGTATTAATTATAAACCTGGAATTTGGCATTTCCCATTAATATCAAAGAAAAATATGAATTTCTTAGTGATAGATAGAAAAGGATTAGGTAATAATTTAGTGATTTACAAATTTAAAAATGAAAAAATATTTCTCAAACAAAAATAAAAAATATCCTAGAGACTTGATTGGATATGGTTCAAAAGAACCTAAGGTAAAATGGCCTAATAATGCAAAAATAGCTCTACAGATAGTTTTAAATTACGAAGAAGGGGCCGAGAATTGTGTATTGCATGGAGATAAAACCTCTGAAGTTTTTTTATCAGAAATCATAGGGGCACAGCCAATAAAAGGTCGTAATATGAATATGGAATCTTTTTATGAATATGGATCAAGGAGAGGTTTTTGGAGACTTCATAAATTGTTTCAAGAAAAAAAAATTCCTATAACGATATTTGGTGTGGGTATGGCACTAGAAAGAAATAAAGATATATGTGATGCAATAAAGAAAGCAGAGTATGAAGTTGCTTCTCATGGATGGAGATGGATTGATTATCAAAATTTTTCTAGGTCGAAAGAAAAAGAACATATGAATTTAGCAATAAAATCGATAAAAAAAATTTTTGGTAAAAGACCTTTAGGCTGGTACACGGGCAGATGTAGTCCAAATACTTTAGATTTAGTAACTGAAGAAGGTGGTTTTCTTTATTGCAGCGATTCCTATAGTGATGATCTTCCTTACTGGTATAAAAGAAAAAATAAAAAACAATTAGTTATTCCTTACACTTTAGACAATAATGATATGAGGTTCGCAACTAGTCAAGGATTTAATAGTGGCGATCAATTTTATACATACCTAAAAGATAGTTTTGATGCTTTATATAGTGAAGGAAAAAAATCTCCAAAAATGATGTCCGTTGGTTTGCATTGTAGATTAATTGGTAGGCCTGGTAGAATTCAATCTTTAAAAAAATTTTTAGATTACGTTTTAAAATTTAAAGATATTTGGATTTGCAAAAGAATAGATATCGCAAAATATTGGATAAAAAATTATTAAATTAAAAAAATATGAAGGGATATTGGATAGCATTATATAAAAAAATTGAGAATATTGATAATCTAAAAAAATACGCTACTAAAGTAACTCCAGTTATAAAAAGTTTTGGTGGAAAGCCTTTGGTTAGAGGTGGAAAATATAAAAAATTAGAAGGGGAAAGTTTTTCTAGAACAGTAATCTGGGAATTCCCTAGTTACCAAAAAGCAATAGAGTGTCATGACTCCAAAGAATACCAAGAAGGTTGGGAATTGGCCAAAAAAACTACTAATAGAAATTTACAAATTATTGAAGGGTTTAGCGAAGAATAAACGCATTGAAAACTCAAATTAATACTCTACATCAACTGGATCAATACTTCTCCACATGTACCAAGTAAAAATAGTTCTATAACCAGAATGTAAATTTGAAATTTTTTTTAAAAATTTTTTACTAGGTGGATACGATTTTTTGTAATTTTTTGAAATACCTCTTAATAGACCTATATCTTGTAATGGAAAAATATCAGGCCTATTTAAATTAAACATTAAAAACATTTGAGCACTCCATACACCTAATCCCTTTAATTTAGTAATATATTGTATTGCCTGTTCATCTGACATTTTTTTAATAATTTCTATGTTAAAAGACTTAGTTTTAAAACCTTTTGCTATATTTTTTAAATAAGTTATTTTTTGATGTGACAAACCTGCTTGTCTTAAACTTTTTGGAGTTAATTTTAAAACATTAATAGGTATAATTTTTTTTTTACATTTTTTTTCAAATTTTAACCATATAGAGTCTGCAGCTTTTGTTGAAATTTGTTGTCCTATAATTGTTCTACAAAGAGAAAAAAAAGGGTCTTTTTTAGAAGTTAGAAAACCTTTATTAAATTTTTTAATAATTTTATTAAAAATTGGATCCTTTTTAGAAAGAATCTTCTTTCCTTTATACCAATAATTTGGTGGTTTATTCATGCCTTGGGAGTGAATCTTGTTTGTTGTAATAAATTTCTCTTCTAAAAATTATTAAAGACGAAACAATAACTAATAATGCCCCTAATAAAGTTTTAAGCGTCGGAACCTCGTCCCAAATAAAATAACCAAAAACAATTCCAAATACTAATGCAAGATATTTAAGAGGAGAAACCAATGAAACCTCCGCAAATTTAAAAGATTGACTAAGCCATAAATTTGCGACACCACCAAATACACCAATCATGCTTAATAAAATTAAATCTTTAATGTTAGGCATTATCCAGCCAAAAGGTATTGTAAAAAAACTTGCAATTGTTATAGCTGCAGAAAAATTTAAAGAAATAAGCCACACAGGTTCTGATGTTGAAAGTTGCCTTATTGCTATTGCAACATACGATAAACCCAAACAAAAAATAATTGGATAAACATAATATATATTAAGCGAGCTAAATCCTGGTTCGGTTATTACTATTATTCCAATAAATCCAATTATAACTGCAAGCCACCTATATAATCCAACTTTTTCACTTAAAAAAAAAATAGAAAAAATTGTTGTAAAAATAGGTGCTGCAAATGAAATACTAACTACAGTTGCTAACGGTAAATTTCGTAAGGCAATAAAAATTGCTATTAAAGCTATTAATCCAAATAAGCATCTTAAAAAATGTAAGCCAGCTCTTTTTGTATAATAAAAATTACTTAATCTATCTCTTGGGATTATCAAAAAATAAAATAATAACCCAAAAAATCCTCTAAAAAATAACACTTGTCCCAAAGGGTAATGTTCTGACCATTTAACAATTAAATCCATAATAGAAAAAGCACATATAGACAAAAACATGTACAAAAAGCCCAATTGATTTTTAGAAAACATAAGAATAATTTGTAGATTAATTAAAAGAATAATCAATGGAAATAGCAATTTTAGCTTTAGGATGTTTTTGGGGACCTGAAAAGAAATTTGGTGAGATAAACGGCATTATTAGAACTGAAGTAGGTTATTGTGGAGGAAATAAACTAAACACAAATTACAAAGAAGTTTGTAGCGGTGAAACTAATCATGCGGAAGTTGTAAAATTAGAATTTGATAAAAATTTAATTTCATACGAAAAAATTTTAGAATTATTTTTTGAAAATCATGATCCCACAACATTAAATTTACAAGGTCCTGATCGTGGAACACAATATAGAAGTGAAATATTTTATTTAGATGAAGAACAAAAAAAAATTGCTGAAGAAATTAAATATAAAATTAATAAAAAATTAAATGGTAAAGTGGTAACAAAAATATCCGTAGTTAAAAACTATTGTAAAGCTGAAGAATACCATCAAAAATATTTTGAAAAAAAAAATTTTTAATGAGTCTAGTTTCTACTAATTGGCTTAACCGAAATTATTCAAAAGTTAAAATTATTGATGCAACATGGCATATGCCTAATATAAATAGAAATGCAAATGAAGAATATAAAATAGAACATTTAAAAAATGCAATATTTTTTGATTTAGATAATAGCTCAGATCAAGAAACCGATTTGCCTCACATGTTACCTTCAAAAAAATATTGGGAAAAAATAATTTCAAAATTAGGAATTCATAATGATGATAACATCGTTATTTATGATAATTCAGATGTTATTAGTTCTTGTAGATGCTGGTATAATTTTATCTTTTTTAATCATAATCCTAAACTTGTTCATGTTCTTGATGGTGGATTAAAAAAATGGAAACTGGAAAATAAAAAAACTACAAATATTTTAACTAGTTTAAAAAAAACAAATTATATTGCAAATATAAATAATCATCTTGTAAAAAATAAACTAGAAATTAATAGAAATATAAATTCTAAAAAGTTTATTGTAGTTGACGCAAGAAGCAAAGGAAGATTTCAGGGTACCGAACCTGAGCCAAGAAAAAATACTAGAAGCGGTTCAATTCCAAACTCTATATGTCTTCCATATAAAGAATTTATAAATGATGATGGAACATTTATAAATAAAGAAAAAATAAAGAAAAAATTTGCCTCTATCTCAAAAAATAATAAAAAAAATCTTGTTTTTTCTTGCGGTTCTGGTGTTACAGCTTCAGTTTTAGCTCTTGCTTATTCTTTGATTAATATTACATATATGCCAACCATATATGATGGATCATGGTCAGAATATGGAAAAATTTAAAAATGAAAAGATCAACTAAAATAACCTCTATAATAATAATATTTTTTTTAATTATAGCATCTGCAATTATTGCTCGAACAATGATCGGTAATCATTTTCAAAAAAAATTTAGCAAAAGACCCCCACCAGGAATAATCGTTACTGAAGTCAAGGAAAAAGCTTTTACTAATAAGGTTAATACTTTTGGAACCGCTGTTCCGATTAGGATCAAATCATACAAAGTGGAAAAATATGAAATTTTAGAACCCATAAAATTTAATCATAAAGTTAAAAAAGGAGATTTAATCGCAAAACTTAAATATAAAAATATCTTAGCTCCTTTTGATGGCACTGTCGGAAAAAGAGATTTTTCTGACGATTTAGAAGTATCAAAAACATCAATTTTACTTAATATAGAAGACTCTTCGACAATCTACATTGATGTAAATATTCCAGAAATTTTCGCACCTCAAATAAAAGTAGGTTTACCAGTAGATATAAAATTTTCAGGATATGATAAAAAAAATTATTCTGGTAAAATTCAATCTATTGCAAGTCGTATAAGCAAAGATACAAGATCATTAGCAGCTAGAATTCAAATGGATAATTCCAGCTCAGAAATATTACCTGGCTCATTGTTAGAAATTTCTATTAAATATAACGAAAGAGAGGCATTAAGTATACCTGACACAAGCACTATTATCGAAGGGGATAAAGTTTATGTTTATAAAATTGACAATAAAAATATAGCAAAAAGATTAGAAATAAAAATAGGGACAAGAGATAAAGGAAATATTGAAGTTATATCAGGTCTAAAAAAAGGAGATATAGTTGCAGCTGAAGGCTTAAAAAAAGTTAGACCAAACGGAAAAATTAAACCTATAAAGAAATAATGTATTTAACAGATATAAGTATAAAAAGACCAGTAATTTCATGGGTCTTATCTCTGATTTTAATAATATTTGGAATTTTTGTTTTTTTAAAACTACCAGTAAGAGAACTTCCGTCAGGCTTACAGCCACCTGTGGTTCAGGTTAAAGTTGAATATAAATCAGCTGCAGCACCAATTGTAGATGAAGAAATTACGCAGGTACTTGAAGATGTAATTGGAGGTGCAGAAGGAATTAAAAATATAGACTCAAAATCTGAAAAAGGCGAAAGTACAATAAATATTGAATTTGATACAGAAATTGATTTAGATGATGCAGCTAACGATATTAGGGAAAGAGTTGCAAGAGTAGTAGATCGATTACCTTCTGAGTCTGATGCTCCGCGTATACTTAAACAATCTGCAGGATTTTCAACTACTATGTGGCTGGCATTATCATCTCCAACCTGGAGTGACCTAGAGCTAGGTGATTATGCAGAAAGATATTTGATCGATAAATTTTCAAGTGTTAAAAATGTAGGAAGAATTAGAGTTGGTGGTTTAAGAGAATTAAGTGTAAGAATTTGGATAGATCCAATTAAATTAGCAGCTAATAATTTAACAATACAGCAGGTTGAAAAAGCACTAAGAGATGAAAATGTAAGTTTACCTGCAGGAACGCTCGAGGCAAACAATATCGATCTAACAATTAATTTAGATAAATCATACACAGATTTAGAAAAACTAAAACAATTACCGATCACCAAGAATAAAGATAACTCAATTAGACTATCCGATGTTGCAAATATTGAATTTGGCCCAGTTTCTGAAAAAGCATTATTTAGAGCACAAACAAAGAATGCCTTAAACCAAAAAACTGTAGGTATAGGAATTTATGCAAAAAGTGGGGCATCAACAGTTGAACTTTCAAAAGAAATTGAAAAAAAAATTATAGAAGTTAAAAAAACTTTACCAGAAGGGCTTACCCTGGAAATAGCCTTCAATAGAGCAACATATATTGGAGCAGCAATAAATGAAGTTTATAAAACACTAATTATCGCATTCATTTTAGTTGTTATAATAATTTATTTATTCTTAGGAAATCTTAAAGCAGTTATTGTGCCTGCTGTTGCATTACCAGTAAGTTTAATAGCTACTTTTTTAGGATTATACATATTTGACTTATCTATAAATATATTTGTTTTATTAAGTTTCATACTGGCGATAGGAGTTATTACTGATGATTCAGTAATTATGACAGATGCAATATATAGAAGAATTGAAAATGGTGAAACTCCCTTGGTAGCAGCTTATAAAGGTTCAAAACAAATTAGTTTTGCAATAATCGCAACAACTTTAATTTTAATTGCTGTTTTTTTACCATTAATATTTATAGAAGGTATAGCTGGAACTCTATTTAAAGAAACCGCAATTGCACTATCTTTTGCTATTGTTGTTTCTTCATTTGTCGCCTTAACTCTTTCACCAATGCTTGGAAGTAAATTTTTAAAAAAAAAAATAAAAAAAAATTTTATTGTTGTTAAATTTGACCAATTCTTTTAAAAATTTTTAAAATTTTATCAAGAAACATTAATTTTTTGGCTAAATAAAAAAAAAACAATTATTGCATTCCTAATATTCATAATTGTGAGTTCAGTATTGCTTTATAATTATACAAAAAAAGAGCTTCTTCCAATGGAAGACAGAGGTGTATATTTAATAATAGGTTTTACAGATGAAGGAAGTTCATTCGAATATACTCAAAAAAGAGCAAAAGATGTTGAAAAAAGACTTTTGCCTCTTTTGAAAGCTGAGGAAAGTCCATACAAAAGATTTCTTATGATAGTTCCTGGGTTTGGTTCTGATAATAGTTTTTTAATTATTTCATTACTAGATAATTGGAAAAATAGAAAACAAAGTTCGCAGATGATAATGCGACAAGCTATTGGAAAAATTGTAACTGTTCCTCAAACATTAGCATTTCCAATATCACCTCAATCTATAAGGGTCTCAAATTATAATAAGCCTGTTCAAATGGTTATATTGGGAAATACATACGAAGAATTAGAAGAAATTCAAAAAAAAATTATTAGAAATTTAAGAAAAAATAGAAACTTATCTAGAATAGAATCTGATTATACAATAAATAGACCAGAAATTAAGCTAGACATAAATAAGAATAAAGCAAAAGACCTTGGAATATCAACTCAAACCATTGGTCAAACCTTAGAGACTCTTTATGGAGGAAAAACAGTAACAAAATTTAATAAACTTGGTAAAGAATATCCAATTATTTTACAACAATACTTAGACGATAGAAAAGATAAAGAAAGTTTAAGCAAAATTTATATAAGATCAGAGATAACAGGTAAATTAATTTCTTTAGCAAATCTAGTTACCTTAAAAGAAGAAGGTTCTGCAAATAAATTAGCAAGATATAACAGGCAAAGAGCAGTCACTATTTCAGCCAATATAAGTGAAAATTATACATTAAGTGAAGCAATTAAATATTTAGAAAAAACTATTTCGGAAATAGCTCCTGATAATGAAATTACATGGAAGGGCAAATCTGAAGAATTAAAGGAAACCAGTAATGAGTTATATATAATTTTTGCGTTAGCACTTTTAACTGCATATCTTGTTATGGCTGCTACGTTTAACTCTTTCGTGCACCCTTTCACAATAATTCTAACCGTACCATTAGCTGTTTTTGGTGGTTTAGTATTTATTTTATTTTTAAATACTTCGATAAATATTTTCTCACAAATCGCGCTTGTTATACTTATTGGTATGTCGACCAAAAATAGTATTTTAATAGTAGATTATGCTAATCAATTAAGAACAACTGGTAAAAGTATTGAAAATTCAATCCGCGAAGCGTGTGACTTAAGATTTAGACCAATTATAATGACGTCGTTAAGTACTATGATTGCGATGATGCCTTTAATTATAGGTAACATTGGTCCTGGAGCCGGCGAAGGTTCAAGGCTTGCCGTAGGATCAACAATTTTAGGTGGAATGTTGATTTCAACATTTTTTACACTTTACGTTACTCCCACAATGTACTTAACCTTAGCCAAAAACACAAAAAGAATAGATATTGTGGATATTGAATTAAAGAAACAGTTACATCAATAAATAATAAATTTATTTCTATTTAACTTTTTTTTACATTTATTTAATTGTTTCTTGTACTTGTTGGCTTGATTTTCTACCTTGGTAGCCAAAACAATTACTTTTTGATTTTTTTTATAATTTTTATAATTACCCCATCCTTCGTGATAAGCTAAATATTGTCGATAAGCATCAGATTTAGGAATTTTTAATATTTTTTCTGTTTTACTTGTATACCAACCAATAAAATCAACACTATCTTTAAATCTTGCCCTGGTAGCTAATTTATTTCCAGTTTCATTTTTATACTGTTTCCAGGTACCCTTAACAGCTTGAGAATAACCAAAAGAAGAGGAAGGTCTTTTATAAGGAATAATTTTAAAAATTTTTTGCCTACTTGGTTTCGCAAGCCAATCAAAGTTTGACTCCATTTTTATTATAGCTAATTGAATATATATAGGAGTCCCCCATTTTTTTTCAGTTTTCTTCGCATGTTTATACCAAAGATATTTTTCACTAAAAATTGAACAACTGTTTAATGTATTTTTAGGAATTGATGAGCAGGCCGAAAAAAAAATTAGCAAAATGATAAAAAAAAAATTTCTCATTTATTTTTATTTTTCCATATTTTAAAAAATAATATTAAAGTTAATACTCCTAAAATATTACCAAATAAGTCAGAAAATTGAAAACTTCTTTCTGGTATAATTAAATGTAGCAGCTCAAGTATTATTGAAAGTATTAAAAAATAATATACTAAAAATTTTAAATTTTTATTCTTTTTATAAGAAATAATTCCAAAAAAAGATAAAACAAAAAAAGTATAAAAATGGTTTGATGAAATATTAAAAAAATCTTTAGTCAGTTGTGGCTGAATGTTAATATCTTCATAAAATAACCATCCAAATATACTTCCTGGAAATAAATAAAAGATTATTACTAAAATATTAGATAAATGAAAAATAATTTTAAAAAATTTATTCATATTTATTATTTAAAATATTTAATATACTCTATCTATTATTGATTTATATCAAATGAGCAATTTAATTCTAGTTAGACACGGACAGAGTGAATGGAATGAAAAAAATAGATTTACTGGGTGGGTAGATGTTGACTTAACTCCAATAGGTAAGCTTGAAGCTTGTAAGTCCGGTGAACTACTAAAAGAGAAAAAAATTAAAATTGATTACTTTTTCTGTTCCTATCAAAAAAGAGCTATTAATACTCTTAGGCTAATTCTAAACACTTTAAGAGTTAAAAATAACAAAATTAAAAAAGCCTGGGAATTAAATGAAAGACATTATGGAGCACTTACTGGACTAAATAAAGATGAGATGAAAAAAACTTATGGAGAAAAAAAGATACATGAATTTAGACGATCTTGGAATAAGCCTCCTAAACCTCTAAGTAGAAATAATCCATATCATCCAATAAATATTGATACTTATAAAGATATTCCAAGGAACAAAATACCAGATACTGAGTCTCTTAAAGATACTTATGAAAGAGTATTGCCCTTTTTTAAAAAAGAAATTCAAAATAAACTAACTAACAAAAAAAATATACTAGTAGTTGCTCATGGCAATTCCATAAGGGCTATATGTAAATTTTTATTTAAAATAAATCATAAAAATATCTCAAAACTTGAAATTCCAACAGGAAATCCCTTAATGATTAATTTTAAAAATAAAAATAAAATCACTGACTGCAAATATTTAGACAATGATCGAGCTAAAAACTTATTAGTATTTTAATAATTTATTATAAACTTCTATATTAGAAACATGAAAAAATTTATTTTTCGTTTCAAAACCATATAAAATATTTTTTTTTATCTGATCATTCCATACTTCATTAATAGAAAAAATTTTTTTATTTATTGAAGAAAACAGATTTTTATTTACTATTTGGCATCCAGTATAAATATATCTGTTATTAGAATTTTTTTTAATTTTATTTGAAACTAATTCAAAATCTCCATTCAATGTTTTATCAAAACTTAATTTTTTATTAACAACTAATAAAATATTGCCAATTTTTTTTTGTATATAAAAGTTTTCCATTTTTATAACACTTTCCAGATAATCATGACTCCAAAGTGTGTCTGGATTAAATACAAAAAAATCTTGTTCAGAAGATTTTCTAATCATATTAATAATGCCTCCGCCAGTGTTAAGAATTTTTTTTCCATCATCAACAATCTGAATTTGAATTTTAAATTTTTTTTTTTTAAAAAATTCGTTAATTTGCTCTTTTAAATAGAATGTATTAACTATAATTTTTTTAATGCCCAGCCTTTTAATAAAAATAATAGTATTTTCTAATAAAGTTAAATTATTTAATTTTAATAAAGGTTTGGGTTTATCAAGAGTCAAAGGTTTAAGTCTAGAGCCAAATCCACCACAAAGTATTAAAGCAGTTGAAATTTTCATTTTTTAATTCTAACTTTTTTTGGAAAATTTATTTCTAAATTACGTTTTAAATCTGTAAAAATATTATTATTATTTATCCTCATCTCTATTAATTTCCATGCATAAGGAATTAATTTAAGATATTTTTTTTTTCTATCTCGCTTAGCAAGTCTAGTAAAAATGCCAATAATTTTCAAATTTCTTAATACTGATAAAATTTGAAAGTCATTTTCAAATTTTCTCAAATTTATTTTTTTATTTAATTTAAAATATTCATTATAAATTTTTTTTTTTATATGCACAGAAGTTTGTAATCTAACATCATCAATTAAAGAGGCCAAGTCATAAGCAATGTTTCCATAAACTGCATCTTGTGAATCTAATATACAAATATTACTATTTTTTAACATTAAATTTGAAACATGAAAATCTCTATGTACAAAAGTATTATTTGATAATTTAACTTTTGCTAACAAAGATTTAATAATTTTTTTTAACTGTTTATTGATTTTATATGTTTTTTTTTTACTATAAATATTAGGAACATACCATTTTAAAAATAAAAATGTTTCTTTGTAAAGTAAATCCTTTGAATAAGTTGGAATTGTATAAAATTTATTTTTAAAATTTTTAATTCGTCTAATTTTAATTTTTTGTAATTCTTTTAATATAATTAATATTTTTTTATAAATTCTAATCTTATTTTTTGAATTTTTTTTTAAAATACCAAATAAAGTTTTTTTACCAAAATCCTCAATCTCTATATAATTTTTAGAAAAATGCTCTGATAAAATTTTAGGTGCTAAAATTTTTTTTTTTAATAGTACTTTATTAATCGCATCATAATTTAATAAATTTTTTATTTTTTCTTTTTTTGCATAGACAATAATTGAACTTTTTTTTTTATATTTTTTTCGATAAAATTTTCTAAATGAAGCATCTCCTTTTATTGATTGCAATTTGTTTAAATCAAAATTCACAATTTTTTAATCTTCCAAGTCCATTAATTTTTAAATATCTATCATCCATATCTTCACTATATTTAAAAAATAGATCAACCCTATTTAATGGTTTGTTTTTTATTAATTCTGGCCACTCTACCAGGGTAATGCTATGTTGAATATTTTCAAACATTCCAAGATTTTTAATATCTTTCTCTTCTCTAAGCCTATAAAGGTCGTAATGCTTTATTGTGAAATCTTTAAGATCATATTCAAATACAATGTTAAATGTGGGGCTTAATACCTCGCTTTTTTTTAAATTTTTTTCACTTTCATATTTATTAATAAGGATTCTTGAAAAAGAAGTTTTTCCAACACCTATCTCACCATACAAAAAAATAGTATCTCCAGGGATTAATAGTTTTTTAATTTTTCCTGAGATAATTTTTAAATCTTTAATAGATGAAATTTTCATCTTATTACTTATGTTAATAACGATAAGTATCTGGCTTATATGGTCCTTCAGGAGTTACACTAATATAACTAGCTTGATCTTTAGAGAGTTTTGTTAATTTTGCACCAACCTTGTCTAGATGCAATCTTGCAACTTTTTCATCAAGATGCTTTGGTAAAACGTAAACTTTTTTTTCATATTTTTCTGAATTATTCCATAATTCTATTTGGGCTGTTACCTGATTTGTAAATGAAGCGCTCATAACAAAACTAGGATGTCCGGTTGCGCAACCTAGATTTACTAATCTACCTTCTGCTAATAAAATAATTCTTTTATTGTCTGGAAAAGTTATTTCATGAACTTGGGGTTTAATTTCATCCCATTTATAATTCTTTAAAGCTTCAACTTGAATTTCATTATCAAAATGTCCTATATTACACAATATTGCTCTATCCTTCATATCTCTCATATGATCCGCTGTAACAATATCTTTATTTCCAGTCGCGGTTACAATTATGTCTGCTTCTTTTATCATTTCATCCATTAAAACCACTTCATAACCTTCCATCGCAGCTTGAAGTGCACAAATTGGATCAGTTTCAGTTACCATAACCCTTGCACCACTTTGTCTTAAAGATGCTGCACTTCCTTTTCCAACATCTCCAAAGCCTGCAACAATGGCTACTTTTCCTGACATCATAACATCTGTTGCTCTTTTTATACCGTCTACTAAACTCTCTCTGCAGCCATATAAATTATCAAATTTTGATTTTGTAACTGAGTCATTAACATTTATAGCTGGTACAAGTAATGTTCCTTCTTGCTCCATTTTTTTCAATGCCAAAACCCCAGTGGTTGTTTCTTCCGATAAGCCTTTTATTGATTCCATTAAATTTTTATAATCTTTGTGCATTAAGGCAGTTAAATCTCCACCATCATCTAAAATCATGTTTGGCTTCCAATCTTTTTTTCCCTCAATAGTTTGTCTTACACACCACCAATACTCTTCCTCAGTTTCTCCCTTCCATGCGAATACAGGTATTCCAGCTTTTGCAATTGCAGCGGCTGCATGATCTTGGGTAGAAAATATGTTGCATGAAGACCATCTTACTTCCGCTCCTAATTCTACTAATGTTTCAATTAGAACCGCAGTCTGTATTGTCATATGAAGACATCCTAGAATTCTTGCACCTTTGAGTGGTGATTTGCCACTATATTCTTCTCTCAAAGCCATTAATCCTGGCATTTCAGTTTCAGCTAGTGAAATTTCTTTTCTTCCAAAATCTGCCTGGGATATATCTTTTACTTTAAAATCTTCCATTGAAAAGTTTTTAACAACTAAAATTTAAATAATCAACCCATTAAACTTTTGGAAATGAAATTTCTATCCTGGCTCCGTTTTGATCGGGATTATTTGACGCACTTATCATTCCACCGTGCAATTCGACTAAGTTTTTAACTATATTCAATCCAAGACCTGAATGTTTTCCAAATTTGTCAGGCCTATTACTGTAAAATCTATCAAAAATTTTATTTAATTTTTTTTCCTTAAATCCTCTTCCATAATCAATAACTCTCAAAATTATTTTATTTTTCATATCTTTTTCAATATTAACAACAATAGTTTGATTATCTTCACTAAATGAAATTGCATTATCCAAAAGATTAGCAATTATCTGTTCAATTCTATTTTCTATACCTAAAATTTTAAATTCATTTATATCATTATTTAATTTCAATAATATTTTTATACCTCTTTTTTCAACATAAATATTATTAAAATCATCTACTACAGAGCTAATAATATTTTTTAAATCAATAATTTGCATTTTTTCATTACTTAAAGCAACTTCATCTTTTAACATTTGAGAATAATCTGTAATAAGTCTCTCAATACGCTCTACGTCGTGAGATAAGATTTGAACTAACTTTTCTCTTTTATTTTTATCATCTGTTTCACTAATAATTTCAGATGCACTTTTTAATGATGCTAATGGATTTCGTATTTCATGCACTAAATCTGTAGAAAAATTTTCTGCAATATTAATTCTTTTATATAATTCATTAGTCATATCATCCAGAGATTTTGACAAAATTCCAATTTCATCATTTCTTTTTATTAATTTATTAATATTTGACTTTGTTTTACTTTTTTCTTTAATTATATTTGTATAATTTACTAAATTTTTAATAGGCTTTAAAAAATATTTATTCAAAACAAAAGAAAAAATTAATATGACTATAGCTACAATTGCGGCAGTCCTAATTACAAAACTTTTTCTTTCGTTAATAGCTGTTCTTATTTCATTTGCATTTTCTGAAATAACTAAATAACCAATATTATCTCCGTTTAAATTTACATTTTTCACGGTAGTAAGTAAAAATTGATTATAAGTTTCTTCTGTATAACTATAAGGTATACCAAAATCTCTAGAACTAGAATATTTTATAATCACTTCTCGTATCGTAATTTTATTTTTTTTCTTTTGTTCTATTATTTTTTTATCTACACTTTTTTTTTCTTTATTTAAGTTTTCTAATTCAACTTTATTCATTTTTGAAGAAAATGCTCTTGGATCTAAATCTAGGGTATCAGTATCACCTATCAATTCAAAATTTTTATTAAATAATAAAACTCTATCTAAATTTTGAAATAAAAATCGTGTAGAAAATAAAAATTTTCTAATTTCATCTTTTTGAAATTCAACATTTAATCTTTTAATATGATTAATTGTATTATTAATAATTTTAATATGATGAACTGCTTTATTTTTAATTAAAGTTGGCTGGACAGTTTTAAGGTAAAATATTGTTCCACTGCCAATTATTATAAATATAATTAAGTTAATAAATAAAAATTTTTTTAATATTGATTGATTTTTAGTAATAATACCCAGCATTAACTAACATTCCATCTATACCCACTGCCATATCTTGTTTCTATTGCGGAAAATTCATTATCAATTTTTTTAAATTTTTTTCTTATTCTTTTTACATGACTATCTATAGTTCTATCTTCTATTTCTGTATCTTCTCTGTATGCAATATCCATAAGTTGAGATCTCTCTTTAATAATACCTGGTCTTTTTGCCAATTCTTTAACTATTAAAAATTCTGTAGTTGTTAATTTATCTGGTAATTGTTTACCATCCCACTCACATTCTAGCTGTGATGGATCTAATTTTAATTTTCCATGAATAATAATATTTTTTGAGTCTTCTATATTGTTTACATTTTTTTTTCTTAATTGAACTCTAATTCTTTCAATTAAAACTTTTATAGAAAATCCTCCTGACTTTTTCACAAAATCATCAGCACCTAATTTTAAACCTAACAATTCATCAATTTCATCATCTTTTGAAGTCAAAAAAATAACTGGTAATGAAGTTTTTTTTCTCAATTTTTTAAGTAACTCTTCACCATCCATTTTTGGCATTCTAATATCAACTATAGCTAGATCTGGCGGTGTTCTA